>Ga0163144_10000229_pt1 | contig 132057 bp, 126 predicted proteins | sample OliLak19BULKMAT1_FD_123175 | JGI IMG/M metagenome (GOLD analysis project Ga0163144, IMG submission 123175) | Freshwater microbial mat bacterial communities from Lake Vanda, McMurdo Dry Valleys, Antarctica - Oligotrophic Lake LV.19.BULKMAT1 | ecosystem: Environmental > Aquatic > Freshwater >...
CAACGATCGACAGTTTCGAGTACGTGGTGGTGAACGACGAATTGGAACACGCGGTGGCGCAGGTGCTGAGCATCATCGATGCCGAGGCGTTGCGTCGGACGCGGTTGACGGATCTGAAGGACCGCGTGACGGCACTCGCCAACGAGCTGCGCGCCGCGATCCGGTAGGGCCGAACTGACTGACGTCAGTCTGGTGGCTGGTCACCCAACGGCGCAGCAGCGTCACGGAGAAGGAAACGAATGCGAGTCTTCACGCCCGGCGATATCACTGAGCAGCAACAGTCGCAGAACAAGTACCTTGGCGTCCTGGTGGCGGCCAAGTATGCGCGCATGCTCAACGAATTCCCGAAGATGGGAAGTACCGGCAAAGAGAAGAAGCTCACCACCCGCGCGCTCGAAGACTTGCATGGCAAGGATTTCGACTATCGCGTCATGCCGCGCCGTCGTCCCGACTGACCGAACGGGGCGAGTCCGATGCGCCCCTTCGACGGCCGCCGGGTCATCCTTGGGGTGACTGGTGGAATCGCCTGCTACAAGTCCGTCACGCTCGCCCGCCTGCTGACACAGGCGGGCGCAGTCGTTGACGTGATCATGTCTCGCGCTGCGCGCGAGTTCGTCGGCGCCATCACATTCGAAGCGGTCACAGGTCGGGCGGTCGCACCCGACATCCTCGGCGCCGGACATGCGCTGGCGCACATCCGGCTCGCGAGGGAGGCCGCGCTGGTGATTGTCGCTCCGGCGACCGCTGACCTGCTCGCCCGTGCGGCCAACGGACGAGCTGACGACCAGATGACCGCCGTCCTCCTGGCCACCCGCGCACCGGTACTGGTCGTGCCCGCGATGAATGATGGCATGTGGTCCCATCCGGCGGTGCTCTCGAATGCGCAGGCGTTGCGACACCTCGGATATCAGGTGCTCGAACCAGCGCTCGGCCCCCTGGCATTTGGCGAGGGGGTTGGACCGGGCCGGATGCCTGAACCCGAGGAAATTCTCGCGCACGCCGCGAAATGGCTCGAGACTGCCACGGGGCTGCGCCGCAAGCGTATCATCGTGACCGCCGGGCCCACCCGTGAAGCACTCGATCCGGTGCGCTACATCACGAATCACAGCAGCGGTCGGATGGGTGTCGCGATCGCCTTCGCCGCCTGGCGTCGCGGTGCGCAGGTGACGCTGATCCATGGACCGATCGCCGTCCCGGTGCCGGTGGGCGTGGACGCGGTCGCCGTCACGTCGACGAGTGAAATGTGCGACGCGGTGGCAGCGGCACTGCCTGACGCGGATGCGCTCATCATGGCCGCCGCGCCGGCGGACTTCCGCGCTGCCCGCGTCGCCGACGACAAGATCAAGAAGGGCCCCGACGCGCCGACGCTCGCGCTCGAACACACCGACGACATTCTGCTGACCACGCGGGGCGCACGAAAGGCGGGATCGGTCATCATGGGGTTTGCGCTCGAGACGACCGATGTCGAAGCGCACGCTGCAGAAAAGCTGCAACGGAAGGGACTGGATTTCATCGTCGCCAATGACGCGACCGAGGATGGTGCCGGCTTTGGAACCGACACCAATCGAGTCGTGATTCTGGCGCAGGACGGCAGCCGTGAGACACCGCCGCTGATGCCGAAGACCGAGATCGCCGACCTGTTGCTCGATCGGATTGCGCGCGCACTGGACGCACGAGCATGAATGCAAAGGAGCGTCTGCGCGCCTATCTCGAACAGCGCCGCGAGCTCGGCGAGTCCGAGCTGTTGCTGGACGCGCTGGACGTGGACGACGTGATGCGCATGCTCGGTGCACTGCACGGTGGCGAGCGCGCGAGCGCGGACGGCGTGGCGTCGGCCCCGGTGCCCATCGCACGACCGGTGACGCCGCGCAGTCCCCCGCGCAGCCCGGCACCCGAGCCGGCGCCCGTCGATCGGCCTGGCCGCGAGGAAGGCGTGGCCCCGGCGAGGATCGATGCGGGCAGTGACTGGCGGCGAATGATGCAACAGCTTCAGGGGACCGGGCCGGCGAAGGTGACGCCACCGCCTCCCGCCGGCGGAGTGCCCGAAGCTTCCGGCGGTCCGCCATCGGAGCGGAAATCGGGGTCGCTCCGCGTCGAGGGCGCGGTGTTTCCGCTCGGCCTCCGGGTCGACCGGCCCGTACTTCCTGGCGCTGCCGCCGGCGTCGAGTGGCAGACGCTGTCGCAGGTTGCCGCCGCAATCGCCGCGTGCAAGGGCTGTGGGCTGGTCCAGACGGCCACGCAGCCCGTCCCGGGGGGCGGCGATCCCAGCGCCGACGTCATGGTGGTTGGTGAGGCACCGGGCGAAAAGGAGGATCTCACCGGCGAACCATTCGTCGGGCCGGCGGGCGAGCTGCTGAACAAGATTCTTGGTGCAATTCAGCTCAGCCGAGAGACCGTCTACATCTGCAACGTCCTCAAGCACCGGCCGCCGGGCAACCGCAACCCGATGCCGGAGGAGGTGCGCGCGTGCGCCCCTTTCCTGCAGCGCCAGATTGATCTGGTACAACCGAAGATCATCATCGCATTCGGCACATTCGCCGCGCAGTCGTTGCTCGGCAGTAAACTTGGCATCGGCAAGCTGCGACAGCAGCTTCACTGGTACCAGGGGATCCCGCTCGTCGCCACCTATCACCCGGCCGCTTTGCTTCGGAACGAAGCGTGGAAGCGGCCTACGTGGGAAGATGTCAAGCTTGCTCGACGCGTTCTCGACGCGACCTTCCGCAGCTGATCCGTACCGCGACCGCCGTCCTCCACAGTCGGAGGATGCGGAGCAGTCTGTCCTCGCGGCGATGCTGATCGACGCCGAGGCGATCACGCGCGCGACCGAAATCGTCGACGATACGATGTTCTTTCGCGAGGGACATCGTCGGATCTACCGCGCCATCATCGCGCTCATGGAGCGGGGCAGCGGCATCGATGTCGTCACGCTCGCCGATGAGCTCGAGCGTCGCGGTGAAATGGACGCGGCCGGAGGGCGGGAGTATCTGAGCTTCCTCGCCGACGCGGTGCCGACGGCGGCGAATATCGAACATCATGCGCGCATCGTGAAGGAGAAGGCGTTGCTGCGCCGCCTGATCGAGGTGTCGACGCAGATCGCGGGCGAAGCGTTCGAGGCACGACAGCCCGCCCGTGATCTGCTCGATTTCGCGGAGCAGCGAATCCTGCAGGTCGGGCAGGATCGGGGCGGCGACGGATTCACGCGCATCAAGGCGCTGATGTATCCGGCGATGGAACGTATCGAGACCATCGCGAAGGAAGGCCGGTCCGTGACCGGCGTCCCAAGCGGATTCGCCGATCTGGACCAGTTGACATCCGGCTTCCAGCCCGCCGATCTGGTGATCGTCGCTGCACGACCGTCGATGGGCAAGACGGCGTTGACGCTCAACATCGCGCAGCACGTGGCCATCACGGAGGGCGTCGGCGTTGCATTCTTCTCCCTCGAAATGAGCAAGGAGTCGCTGGTACAACGCATGATCACCAGCGAGGCTCGGCTGGATGCCCAGGCCATGCGCACCGGACGACTGCGGGACGATGACTGGCCACGGCTCGCACGTGCCGTCGGCATTCTCTCGCAGGCGCCGATCTACATCGATGATGCGCCGGGCATGACGGTCCTCGACATGCGCGCCAAGGCGCGTCGCCTCAAGGCGGATCCTGACTCGAAGCTCGGCCTGATCATCGTGGATTACCTGCAGCTGATGACCGGCCCCAACGCCGAAAACAGACAGCAGGAGGTCAGCCAGATCAGCCGCGGCCTGAAGGCGCTGGCGAAGGAATTGCGCGTGCCCGTGGTGGCTTTGTCGCAGCTCTCGCGCGCGCCCGAGCAGCGCGCCGGTGAAGAAAAGGGACGGCCGCAGCTGAGCGATCTGCGTGAATCGGGCGCCATCGAGCAGGACGCCGATCTGATCCTCTTCATTTTCCGGCAGGAGATCTACGCCGAGCGGGATGAGGCGGGCCGTCTGAAGAACAGCGAACTCGAAGGCAAGGCAGAGATCATCATCGGCAAGCAGCGCAACGGACCGATCGGAACGGTGCCGCTGTTCTTCCACAAGCAATACACGCGCTTCGAGAACTTCTCCAAGCGAACGCAGCACGAGTGAGCGCCAGGACGAAGACGGCCTACCGCTGCACGAATTGCGGGACCGAGTACCCGAAATGGGGCGGCCGATGCGAGTCGTGCGGAGAATGGTCCACGCTCGTCGAGGAAATCGTCGAGCGCGCGCCGGCCAGGGTCGCAGGCCGGCCGGCGACCGCCGCACGCCGGGGGATGGTCGCAACTCGCGCGGCGAAGCTGAGCGCGGTCAGCGGAAGTGAATCGACGCGGCTCAAGACCGGCCTCGCCGAGTTCGATTTCGTGCTGGGCGGCGGCATCGTGCCGGGCAGCATGGTGCTCGTCGGTGGCGAACCGGGCATCGGCAAGTCGACGCTGCTGCTGCAGGTGGTCGCGCGCTTGCAGGGCATGGGGCATGCGGCGCTCTACGTCAGCGGTGAAGAAAGCCCGCTGCAGGTGAAGCTGCGCGCCGATCGGCTTGGCCACGGAGCCGGCGAGGTGGAGTTCCTGCCCGAGACGCACCTCGAAACGATCCTCGCGCACCTCGAGGCGACGCGACCGGTGATCGCCATCATCGACTCGATTCAGACCGTGCATACGGAAGAACTCGAGGGCGCGCCTGGCAATGTCGGGCAGGTGCGTGAATGCGCGGCGCGTCTGATGCGTGCGGCCAAGGAGATCGGCACCGCGATCTTCGTCGTGGGACACGTCACCAAGGGTGGCGGTATCGCAGGACCGAAGACGCTCGAACACATCGTCGACACCGTGCTGTACTTCGAAGGTGAATCGGGTGCCGACTATCGCCTGCTGCGTGCGACCAAGAATCGATTTGGCAGTGTCGACGAGATTGGCGTCTTTCGCATGGATGCGGCCGGTCTGCAGCCGGTTGCCAATCCCTCGATGCTCTTCATGGGCGATCGCACGCAGAACTCGAGCGGCAGTGCGCTGACGGCGCCGCTGGAAGGCACGCGGCCGTTGCTGGTCGAGATTCAGGGGCTGGCCGCCAAGGCGGGGTTCGGAACACCACAGCGTGTCACCACCGGGTACGATCCACGGCGACTTGCGCTCCTGCTCGCGGTGCTCGAAAAGCGGGCCGGGTTGGGATTTGCACAGCTCGACGCCTTCGTCAACGTCGTCGGCGGCATGCGACTCACGGAGCCATCCGGTGACACCGCGGTGGCCGCCGCGCTGGCCTCGTCGGTCTACGATCGCCCGCTGCCCAATGATGCGCTGTTTCTGGGCGAAATTGGACTCGGTGGCGAGATCCGCGCGGTTTCGCAGCTGGAGCGGCGGCTGGCCGAGGCCGCGCGGCTCGGTCTCGGTCGCGCCTATGTGGCGCGCACGACGGCACGCGTGAAGGCCCCCGCTGGACTGAAGGTCATCGGCGTTGCGAACATCCGCGACTTGCTCGACACCATCTTCACATGAGCCACGGATCTGAGTCAGCGTCGGACGCACCGATCGACATGCACGACGGCGTCGAGGTCGGACCGCGTGCGGCGGCGAACCTCGAGCGCGACGCGCGCCCAGCGGAGCTGCGACAGGTGGTGCCGGCGCCGACCGCCAACGTCGGTGTCGTCATCGTTGCCGGCGGCAGCGGCACCCGCGTGGGTGGAAATGAGCTGAAGCAGTTTCGCTGGGTGGCCGGCAAGCCGATGCTGTTGCACAGCTTGCAGACCTTTCAGTTGCGACCTGACGTGGCGCTGGTCGTGCTGGTTCTGCCTCGCGATTTCGCTGCCGATCCACCGCCGTGGATTTTTCAGTGTGACATCGAGCGCATGCTCGTCAGCACCGGTGGCCGTGATCGCATGCAGTCGGTCTACAATGGACTCGAAGACATGCCCGAAAACATCGAGACGGTCGTCATTCACGATGCGGCGCGCCCGCTTGCCAGCGGCAGTGTCATCGATCGCGTCATTCGAGAAGCGCGGAACGGACATGGCGCCATCGCCGCCCTGCCGGTGGTGGATACGCTGAAGGAGGTCGATGAGCAGGGGCGGATCGTTCGCACGGTCGATCGGACGCGCCTCTGGCGGGCGCAGACGCCGCAGGCCTTTCCACGCGCGATGATCGACGAGGCCCACACCCGCGCCCGCCGCGACAAGCTCTCGGCAACCGACGACGCGGCGCTCTGCGAGCACTATGGCTTTCCCGTGGTGGTGGTGCGCGGCAGTGAGCGCGGCATGAAGGTCACCGACGAGGCCGACTTCGGTATCGCCGAGTCCCTGTCGGCGCTGCCGGAGTGAGGTGGCGCTCCGGGCTCACGCCCTTCTGGTCGCCCGCAGAGATTGCCGCGGCGATCGACATCGTCGTGCCGCATCTGGCGGACCGCGGGGTGCTCGCGTATCCGACCGAGACCGTGTACGGGTTCGGGACGATGGTCGACTTCGAGTCCGTCGAGAAGCTCGTGGTGCTGAAGCGACGCCCGCCGGCCAAGCCGTTTCTGCTGCTCGTCTCCGACAGCACGATGCTCGGTCGCATTGGACTGACGCTCTCTGCGCAGGCGGCGCGCCTCGCCGCGCGACACTGGCCCGGCCCACTCACGCTGGTATTGCCTGGTGGTGAAGGGCAGGTGCCGCCGCGGCTGCGCGGGCCCGAGGGCGGGATTGCCGTTCGCTGGACGCCACACCCTGGCCTGCAGCGACTCATCAGTGCGCTCGGATCGCCGCTCACGTCGACGTCCGCCAATCGGCCCGGGGTGCCGCCGGCGATGCGCGCTGGCGAGGTCGTCGAACAGTGGCCGGCGGAGATCAATCGCGGCTTGCTGATGGTTCTCGATGGCGGGGGCCTGCCTCCCTCGCCGCCCAGTACGGTTGTAGACTGCACTGGACGGCGGTTGCGGGTGATTCGTCCCGGCGCCATCAGCGCAGCCATTTTGCGCGAGTCTGTCCCTGACCTGCTTGGCGATGCCTGAATCGACGCTCCGTGTGCTGTTCGTATGCACCGGAAACACATGCCGCAGTCCGATGGCGGAAGTCATCGGTCGTGCCATTGCCACAGTGCGTCAGCTGCCTTACGTCACGGTGGCGAGTGCCGGTGTCGCCGCCGATGCGATCAGCGGCGCGTCGGAAGGATCGCTCCTCGTCGCCATGGAGCACGGTCTCGATCTGTCGACGCATCGGTCGCGACAGCTTTCGTCACAGTTGATCGCCGAGAGTGATCTCATCCTCACCATGAGCCCGAGTCATCTGCTGGCGGTCGATGGTTTGGGCGGACGTGGCAAGGCACATCTGCTGAGCGCGTTCGCCACCCACGGCGAAAGTTCACGCCCGGTGGGCGATCCGATCGGCGGCGAAATCACAGTGTATCGCAGCACCTTCGATGAATTGCACGAACTGATCAGTCGCGCCTTCGACCGACTGATGGCGGCCGACGCGACATCCACGTCACGGTGATTCCGCGGCCCGGGCGGCTGGTGCTGCTTGGTGACCCGGTGGCGCACAGCCTTTCGCCGATCTTCCAGCGCGCCGCAATGCGTACGGCGGGCATTGCGGTCACGTATGACGCGATGGCGGTGAGTGCGGCCGACGTCGAAGCGCGACTTCGCTCACTCGTCGCCGAGGGGGCCGCGGGCAACGTGACCATCCCGCACAAGGAACGCGTGGCGGCGCTCTGTGACGTGCTGACACCGCTCGCGGCGCGGATCGGAGCGGTGAACACCTGGTGGTCCGAGGATGGACTCCTGCACGGGGACAACACCGATGTCGGCGGTTTCGATGACGCGATTCGCGTCATGCTCGGTGATACTCCGCGCAACGCCCGTGTGGCGGTGCTTGGCGCCGGCGGATCGGCGCGCGCCGTCGTGGCAGCGATCAGCGAGTGGCAGCACTGCAGTGTGGCGATCTGGGGGCGCTCGAGAGAGCGTGCCGACGCACTGGCGCCCCTTGGACCGCTGGGTCGTACTTCTGTGGAGGAATTCATGGCGAGTGCTGTTCGCGGGGCCGACCTTGTCGTGAACGCGACTCCCATCGGTCTGCGGGACGACCAGGTGCCGGTGAACCCGGCGCTGTTGCGCGCGGGAGCGTCGTGCTTCGATCTGGTCTACCGACCGACGGGTCTGACGCCGTTCGTCGCGCTGGCGCGCGCGCAGGGGCGACGCGCCGAGGACGGGCTCGGCATGCTGATCGCGCAAGGTGCGCGAGCGTTTCACCGCTGGTTCGGTGTTGCCCCGGACCGCGCTGCCATGTGGGCCGCGCTCCGCGGCCACTGACTCGTCGCAACGTCGGACGATGCTCAGCGCCCCGTCGGTGACGGCCATCTTTCGGCGCGGCCAGTCGCTCGCGTCCGCCCTGCTCGAAGTGGCGTTACCCGGCGTCTGCGCCGTGTGCGATCTGGCACTGGGAGCGGAACCGGGGCCGGCCTGTCGGCTCTGCTGGAGTCGCGTCGCACGCCTTCCATTTCCGCAGTGCGAACGTTGCGGGCATCCGGCGGCGTCCGACGCGGAGCGCGACGACCCGTGCCGGTGGTGCGCTGTACTGCCACCCTTTGTTCGCGCGGTACGCTCGGTGGCGTGGATGTCGCGCAATGGCGTGGCCAGCCGGCTGGTCCACGCCCTCAAGTACGATGGCTGGCTGCGAGTGGGAGCGCACATGGCGGCCGAGATGTCGCGCCTGCGCTGGCCCCGTGACGTGACCCGGGAGCGCGCCTGGCTGGTGCCGGTTCCGCTGGCGGGCTGGCGCGAACGCGAGCGCGGCTACAACCAGGCGGCGGTGCTGGCACAGGCCCTTTCGCCACTGTGGGATGTTCCGGTCCTCCATGCCCTGCGGCGTTTCCGGATGCCCGAAAGCCAGACGCGGTTGACACCCGGGGAGAGAGTAGTGAACGTAACTCGCGCTTTCACCGTGGCTTCGGCTGGTGCCCCGCACCTGCAGGGTGCGCACTGCGTGCTTGTTGACGATGTTGTCACGACTGCAGCCACACTTGTTGCATGCGCCGCCGCCCTCGTGGACGGCGGCGCACGTATCGTCAGCTGTGTCACCTTCGGACGGGCGCCTGCGATTGGCGACCGCCATTCACCACTGGAGTAGCGTCATGGCAATTCGGGTCGGCATCAATGGGTTTGGTCGGATCGGGCGCAACGTGCTGCGCGCCGCCAGGAAGTCTGGTGCCGCGATCGATTTCGTCGGCATCAACGACCTCACCGATACTGCCACGCTGGCGCACCTGTTCAAGTACGACTCGGTGCACGGGACGTACCAGGGCGAGGTGAGCGCCAGGGAAGGAGCCATCGTCGTGGACGGAGACGAAATCAGGATCACGGCCGAACGCGATCCGGCGAACCTGCCGTGGGCCGCGGCGCGTGCCGACATCGTGCTCGAATCGACCGGCATCTTCACCGACGCGGACAAGGCGCGCAAGCACATCACGGCCGGCGCGAAGAAGGTCATCATCTCGGCACCGGCGAAGGGCGAGGACATCACCATCGTGATGGGCGTCAACCACCAGAAGTACGATGCCGCCGCGCATCACATCATCTCCAACGCGAGCTGCACGACGAACTGCCTGGTGCCGATGGTCAAGGTCGTCCGCGACTCCTTCGGCTTCAAGCACGGGTCGATGGTGACGATTCACAGCTACACCAACGACCAGTCGATCCTCGATCTTCCGCACAAGGACCTGCGTCGCGCCCGCGCGGCGGCGGTCTCGATCATTCCGACCAGCACCGGTGCGGCCAAGGCGACCGCACTGGTGATCCCGGAAGTGAAGGGCAAGATCGACGGCATTGCCATCCGGGTGCCGACCCCGGACGTGTCGCTGACGGAACTCACCGTTGAGGTCGAACGCGCCACGACGATCGAGGAAGTCAACGCGGCATTCATCGCGGCGGCCAGAGAAGGCCCGTTGAAAGGGATCCTCGATTACAGCACGGTCGAGCTGGTGAGCGTGGACTACATCGGCAATCCGTTCTCGTGCACCATCGACGCCAAGAGCACCAACGTCATTGACGGTACGATGGTGAAGCTGTCCGGCTGGTACGACAACGAATGGGGCTATTCAAGCCGCTGTGTCGACCTGCTGCAGTACGTCGGCAGCACACTCGCCTGATGCAGAAGCGCTCCATGAAGGATCTGGCGCCCGCGCAAGTGCGCGGGCGCCGTGTCGTCGTGCGCGTGGATTTCAACGTGCCGTTCGACGACGCAGGCGCGGTCAGCGACGATACCCGGCTGCAGGCCGCGGTGCCGACAATTCAGTTCTTGCGTGGCCAGGGGGCGCGGGTCGTGCTGCTCTCGCACCTCGGCCGACCGAAGGGCGCTCCCGATGCGGCGTTCACGCTGGCGGCGGTTCTGCCGGCACTCCGGCAGGTGTTGCCCGGCGTCGACGTGTCCTTCAGCGCAACGACCGATGACGCCGCGGCCGTCGCCGCGACCGAGGCGCTGGCGGATGGCGCCGTCCTCCTGATGGAGAATACGCGGTTCCTGCCGGGCGAGGAGAAGAACGACGACGCGCTCGCACGACGGCTCGCGACCCTCGGCGATGTCTATGTCAACGACGCGTTCGGAAGCGCGCATCGTGCGCACGCGTCGACGGCGGGTATCGCCCGACATCTGCGTCCGGCGGTGGCCGGCTTGCTGATGGAGAGCGAGCTGGCGTACCTCGGCGGCGCACTCGATGAGCCCAGGCGGCCTTTTGTCGCCATTCTTGGCGGTTCGAAGATTTCCGGCAAGATCGACGTCGTCGAAGCTCTGCTGCCAAAGGTGGACGCGCTGTTGATCGGTGGTGCGATGGCCTGCACGTTCTACAAGGCACTCGGCTTCGAAACCGGCCAATCGCTGGTGGAGCCTGATCGCGTGGAAATGGCCAAGGATCTCATCGAGCGTGCCGGCAGCCTGCTCATCCTGCCGCATGATGCAACGGTCGCGAAGGGCATGGATCAGCCGACGTCAGCGCACGCGGTCAAGCGCGACGCGATTCCCTCCGATGAGGCGATGCTGGACATCGGACCGGATTCGGCGCAGAGCTACGCCCGTGCGATTCTGTCGGCCAGGACGATTCTCTGGAACGGGCCGATGGGCGTGTTCGAGAAGCCACCCTTTGATGCTGGCACCCGTGCGATTGCGACCGCGATGGCCGCCGCGACCGGCAAAGGGGCGATCACCATTGTCGGTGGCGGCGATTCCGCCGCGGCGGTGGTCCAGGCGGGTTTGGGTGAAATGATGAGTCACGTGTCCACGGGCGGAGGAGCCAGCCTCGAATTTCTCGAGGGCAAGGAACTTCCCGGCGTGGCCGCTCTGGACGAGAAGGGGACCGCGTGAAGCTGCCGATTTTTGCTGCGAACTGGAAAATGCATCACGGCCCGACGGATGCGCGTGCATTCATGAAGAGTTTTCTGCCCCACTACCCGCGGCAGCAGGATCGCAAGGTCCTGTTCTTCCCGAACGCACTCTCCGTCGCCACGGTGAGCGAAATCGTGCGTGACCGGCCTGACCTCGAGGTCGGCATCCAGAACATCCATTGGGAGGACAAGGGCGCGTTCACCGGTGAGAACTCGGCGCCGATGGCGCGCGACTCGGGTGCCACCCATGTGCTGGTCGGTCACTCCGAGCGCCGCCATGTGTTTGGCGAGACGGAGGCCGAGTCGAACCTGAAGGTGAAGGCGGCGTTCCGAGCCGGCTTGACACCCGTGCTCTGCATCGGCGAACTGCTGGCGGAGCGCGACGCCGGCAACACGGAAGCCACCGTGCTGCGCCAGCTGCTGGCCGGCATCGATGGCGTGGAAGAGGGCCAGGTGGCGTCGATGATGTTCGCGTATGAGCCAGTGTGGGCCATCGGCACCGGCCGGACGGCGACGCCGGATGATGCCAGTGCCGTGCACGGTGCCATTGTGGCCGCTCTCAAGACCGCGATCGGAGAGCGCGCGCTGGGTATCCCGATTCTCTACGGCGGCAGCGTGAACCGCGTCAATGCCACCAGCCTTTTGGCGGCTCCCGATGTGGACGGTGTGCTGGTGGGCGGCGCGAGCCTGGACGCGGACGGCTGGAACGCGATCGTCCGCGCTTGATTCGGGGGGGCGGAGTCGCTTCCTTTCGTGGCTAGTTCCGAGACGTCTCCGACCCATCCGATCCGATGTACACGTTCCTGCTCGTTCTCCTGATTCTGATCGCGATCGTTCTGATCGCGGTGATCCTGCTTCAGTCCGGCAAAGGCGGCGGAATGGCTGCCAGTTTCGGTGGCGCGACATCGTCGTCCGATTCGCTGATCGGGACCCGCCAGGCGGGGAATCTGCTCACCAAGATCAGCTGGTGGGGTGGCGGCGCATTCCTCTTCCTGTCGCTCGTTCTGCAGTTGATGACGACGCGCCAGCGCGCACCAAAGTCGGTGCTCGACAACGCGTTCTCCACGCCAGCCAGCCCGGCGCCGACCGCACCGTCGACGACGGTGCCCGGCGCGCCAGCGGCTGGAACCGCGCTTCCGCTCACTCCTGCCGCTCCCGCAGCGCAGTCGCCGGCTCCGGCAACGCCTGCTCCCGGAAAGAAGTGAGCAGCGACATCGCACCGCTGTCGCTCGATACCGTCCCCGGGGTATTGCTCCTCGAGGACGGTTCGACATTTCGGGGGTTCGTCAACGCCACTACCCCGCCGACCGTGGCTGAGGTGGTCTTCACGACCAACATGACCGGATACCAGGAGGTATTCACCGACCCCTCGTACAATGGCCAGATCGTGGTGATGACGGCGCCGCAGATCGGGAACTACGGGGTGAACACGGAAGACCCGGAAAGCGGCAGGGTGCAGGTCTCGGGTGTCGTCGTGCGCGAGATGTCGAGGGCCTACTCGAGTTGGCGTGCGACCGGCGATCTGCCCTCGTGGCTGGCCAATGCGGGTGTTCCTGCCTTGCAAGGGGTCGATACCCGTCGCCTGACGAGGCACTTGCGCAGCGCGGGTGTCATGCTGGGCGTCATTTCCGTTGGAGATGCTCCCTCCGATGCTGCCCGCGGCGCACTGGCTGCTGCGCCGAAGATGGAGGGTGCGGATCTGGCGACGACTGCCGCGACGCAGGTGAGATACGTCTATGGTTCCGAAAACTCGGGCCACCATATCGTCGCGGTCGATTTCGGGATCAAGGAAAACATGCTTCGGCTGTTCTCGGATGACGGCTGCAAGGTGACCGTCGTGCCAAGTACCACTGCCGCCGCGGAGATTCTGGCGCTCAAGCCCGATGGCGTGTTTCTGTCGAATGGTCCCGGGGATCCATCGGCAATCGGCTATGCGCCGGCGATGATCCGCGCGGTGGCAGAGAACGGCACACCAATTTTCGGCATCTGCCTCGGGCATCAGCTGATCGGGTTGACCTTCGGCGGCCACACCCGGAAAATGCCGTTCGGCCACCGCGGCGGGAATCAGCCAGTCAAGGAGCTGGCCACCGGCAAGGTGTTGATCACCGCGCAGAACCATGGCTTCGCCGTGGCCGGCGACGCCTCGCAGGTGACGGGTTCGTCTGAGCTCGAGGTGACCCACGTGAACCTCAACGACGGCACGATCGAGGGGCTTCGCCACCGCACGCTTCCCGTCTTCGCGGTCCAGTACCATCCCGAGGCGGCCCCAGGGCCTCACGATGCCCGACCGGTCTTCCACGACTTCATGGCGACGCTTCGATCGAGAGCCTGAAGTCAGGCAACCTCTTGACTGACAACACTCTACGTTGCTAGCTTCGCGCCCGAGCCCGGTGTCGTCCGGGCGTTGACTCCTTGAGGGCGTCCATGACGAAAGCCGATCTGGTGGAGCGGGTCACCGAGCAGATTTCTCGCACGGCCGGGCCGCTGATTTCCAAGAAGGATTGTGCCCGCGTCGTGGATGCGTTTCTTGACGCCATCAAGGACGCGATGAAGGACCAGAAGAACATCGAGGTGCGCGGGTTTGGCACCTTCAAGATCCGCCAGCGGAAGACCCGGATGGCGCGGAATCCGCGAACGGGCGAGCCCGTCGAGGTGTCTGCGCGCCCGGTGCCGGTGTTCAAGCCCTCGAAGGAACTGCGCGCCATGGTGGCGGGCGAAGAGGTGCCGGAAGGTGGCTTTCCCGAGGACGACGACGACTTTGACGACTGAGAGCCGTCGATGAGCTGACGTGGCGCATGCGGATCGGCTCCGGTACGAGTGACGCAGGGAGGCCGGCGGGTGCCCCGCGGGTGTCTGGACGGCGAGACTGGAACGATCCTGATGGTCGAGCGCTATCTTCGTACATCCTCACGTACTGACCAGACATGAATCAGCTGCAGGTTCTGCTCTTCGCCTCGTACGCCGATGCATTCGGCGCCAGCAGTGTGACGGTGGGGGTGCCGGAATCCGCGACCGTGGCGGATGTCATCGGCGCGCTGCGACGTCTTCCGGGCGGCGACGTACTGCCTGACGCGCCGCTGGTGGCGGTGGACCGGCGGTACACTCGTGACCTGGTTGCCGTACACCCGGGGCAGGAGATCGCAGTGATTCCTCCTGTGGCCGGCGGATGATCCGGACGGCGATCACTGACGCGGCCATCGACGCGGCGGCGCTGCTGGCGGAAGTGACCACCGACGCGACGGGAGCGACGACGCTTTTTCTTGGCACCGTCCGCGATGTCAACGAGGGGCGCGCGGTCACGGGGATCGAGTACTCCGCGTACACCGCGATGGCCGCGGAAGAGTTGCAGCGGATCGCGGAGGAGGCATCCTTGGGCTTCGATGGGTTGCGTATCGCCGTCGAGCATCGCGTCGGCATGCTTGCGCTCCGTGACATCAGCGTGGCGATCGCCATTGCACACGCCCGCCGCGCGCCGGCACTCGAGACGTCGCGCTTTATCATCGAGGCGCTGAAGCAGCGCGTCCCGATCTGGAAGAGAGAACAGTACGTCGATGGCGACCGGCGTTGGGTCGACCCGACGACACCGCACGTCGGCACGGCCACGCCATGAGCGACGACGTCACGCTGACCGACCAGTTCGGGCGGAGCATCGAGTATCTGAGGATCTCCGTCACCGATCGCTGCAATTTCCGCTGTACCTACTGCATGCCCCTGGAGGGCCTGCCCTGGCTGCCCAAAGCCGACATCCTGTCGTACGAGGAAATCGTCGCCATCGTGGCACAGCTGGCGCCACTGGGATTGCGCCGTATCAGGCTCACCGGCGGCGAACCGACGATTCGCCCCGGTCTGGATGCGCTCGTGCGCCAGCTTCGTGCGATCCGAGGTGTGCAGGACATCGCCCTGTCGACGAACGGTGTGCGGTTGCCAGAGCTCGCACAGCCGCTCCGTGACGCGGGGCTCGATCGCATCAACATGAGCGCCGACAGCCTTCGGCGCGATCGGATCACCGCGATCGCACGCCGCAGCTTTGCGTTCGACCCGGTCGCGTCGCTGATCGCCGCCCAGGCTGCCGGTCTGTCACCGATCAAGGTGAACGTGGTCGTGATGCGTGGCGTGAATGACGACGAGGTGGTTGATTTTGCGCGACTGACGCAAGATCATCCATGGCATGTGCGCTTCATCGAACTGATGCCGGTTGGCGACATGCAGGCGCTGACGTGGGAACACGTCGTACCCACCAACGAGATTCTCGATCGTCTGGCGGTGGTGGACCGGCTTGCCGCGGACGCCGGACCGGAGCGTGGTAACGGTCCAGCGGCCTACTACCGGTTCCCCGGCGCCCCCGGAACGGTGGGCGTGATCACCCCCATGACGCACACCTACTGTGGCACCTGCAACCGAGTGCGCCTCACCGCCGACGGTCGCCTCCGGACGTGCCTGTTTGGCGACCACGAGGTGAACCTCCGCGATGCGCTGCGCGCCGGCCAACCACTGGAGCCGTTGTTCCGGGAGGCATTGGCGGGTAAGCCCAAGGAGCACGCGCTGCTCCAGATGCAGGTGGGTGGCTTGCGGGCACTCAGTCAGGTCGGTGGTTAGCGTTGCGGGGCACCTCGTTGTCGCATGGGGTGTTGTGATCTAGGTTTCCGCCGATACTCGACCGTGATGGTTACCCGCATCGGAGCACGGATGCGACTGACGCATACCTCTCAGATCGACAGACACAAATGGTGAACAAGATCACGGTCGTAGGCGCCGGCAATGTCGGCGCAACTGCGGCTCAGCGGATTGCCGAGAAGGAGCTGGCGCGCCATGTGGTGATGGTGGACGTGGCCGAAGGCGTGCCGCAGGGCAAGGGCCTCGACCAGTACCAGAGTGCGCCGATCGAGGGCTTCGACTCACTCGTCATCGGGAGCAACGGCTACGACGAATCGGCGGGCAGTGACATCGTCGTGATCACTGCCGGTATCCCGCGCAAGCCGGGCATGTCGCGCGACGATCTCGTCAACACGAACGCCGGCATCATGAAGGCGGTCTGTACGCAGGTCAAGGCCACCTCGCCGAATGCCATCGTCATCGTGGTCTCGAATCCGCTCGACGTGATGTGCTACGTCGCCAAGGAAGTGACGGGCTTTCCGCGCGAGCGTGTGATCGGCATGGCCGGCGTGCTGGACACGGCGCGCTACTGCGCATTTCTGGCGATGGCGATGGATGTATCGGTGAAGGACATCCGTGCCATGGTCCTCGGCGGTCATGGCGACACGATGGTGCCGCTGGTCAGCTACACCTCGGTCAGCGGCATCCCGGTGACGCAGCTGCTCGACAAGCCGACCCTGGATGCAATCGTCCAGCGGACGCGTGACGGCGGTGCCGAGATCGTGAAGTATCTGAAGACTGGTTCGGCCTACTACGCTCCGTCGGCCGGCGCCGTGCAGATGGTCGAAGCCATCGTCAACGACCAGAAGCGGATTCTGCCCTGTGCCGCATGGCTCCAGGGGGAGTACGGGATGTCCGGTCTGTACCTTGGCGTGCCCTGCAAACTCGGGCGCAACGGCCTCGAGAAGGTGATTGAGGTTGAGCTGTCGGCGGACGAGCGAGCGGCGCTCGAGAAGAGCGCGCAGGCGGTGCGCGAACCGATGGCCGCACTCACAATCTGAGCATTCTTCCGGCGGCGGGTGTGGGCGAGATGCCCGACCCGCCGCTGGACCATTCTGACCCAGTTCCGGAGCATTCTGCTCGATGAACACGCTGTTGACGTTCTGGCGCTCCACCATCGGGAAAAAGGTGGTGATGGGCGTGACGGGGCTGATCGGCCTCGGTTTCGTGATCGGCCACATGGCGGGCAATCTGCAGGCCTTCTCCGGTGCGGAGAAGCTCGATGCCTACGGCGCGTTGCTGCAAGGCCCGCTGCACGAACTCGTCCTGCTCGCGCGCGTGGTGCTGATTGCGTCCGTGCTGCTGCACGTGACGGCGGCCTATCAGCTGACGATGCTCTCGCGTGCGGCGCGGCCGGTTGGGTATACGGGGCGCAAGCCACAGGTGAGCACGCTGGCGTCGAAGACGTTGCGGTGGGGCGGCGTGCTCCTGCTCGTCTTCATCGTCTTCCATATCCTGCACTTCACGATCGGCACGGTGCACCCGGACTTCGCGCAAGGAAAGATCTACCGGAATCTGGCCACCGGGTTCGCCGTGAAGTGGGTGGCCGCGTTCTATCTGGTCGCCATGGTCGCGCTGGGGATGCATCTCTTCCACGGTGCGTGGAGTTCGATGCGGACCCTCGGACTCGCGCAGCCGAGCGCGCAGCCGCTGAAGCGCTATCTGCCAGTGGTGCTGGCGATTGTCATCTCGTCCGGGTTCGCGGTCATTCCGCTGGCCTTCCTTCTCGGCGTTCTCAAGTAGTCGGGCGCAAAGCATATGGAACTGAAGTCCAAGATCCCGTCGGGTCCACTCGAGCAGAAGTGGGATTCGCACCGCTTCAACATGAAGCTCGTGAACCCGGCCAACAAGCGGAAGTATCACGTCATCGTGGTTGGCGCCGGCCTTGCCGGTGCCTCATCCGCCGCCACGATGTCCGAGCTCGGCTACAACGTGTCGTGCTTCGTGTATCACGATTCGCCGCGCCGTGCGCATTCGATCGCCGCGCAAGGCGGCATCAATGCCGCCAAGAACTATCAGAACGACGGCGATTCCATCAAGCGGCTGTTTTACGATACCATCAAGGGTGGTGACTTCCGCGCCCGCGAGGCGAATGTGTATCGCCTCGCGCAGTGTTCGGTGAACATCATCGATCAGTGTGTCGCGCAAGGTGTGCCATTCGCGCGGGAGTATGGTGGGCTGCTGACGAATCGTTCGTTCGGTGGTGCGCAGGTCAGCCGCACCTTCTACGCGCGCGGCCAGACCGGCCAGCAACTGCTGCTGGGCGCCTATCAGGCGCTGGAGAAGCAGATCGGGAAGGGCGCTGTCACGATGCACACGCTGACCGAGATGGTCGACCTGGTGCTGGTGGACGGTGTCGCGCGCGGCATCGTCGCTCGTGATCTGCGGACCGGAAAGATCTCGACGCACCTGGCGGATGCGGTGGTGCTGGCCACCGGTGGCTATGGCAACGTGTTCTTTCTGTCCACCAACGCCAAGCAGTCGAACGTGACGGCGTCGTGGCGCGCGTACAAGCGTGGTGCCGCCTTTGCGAATCCGTGCTTCACGCAGATTCATCCCACCTGTATTCCGCAGGCCGGCGACCACCAGTCGAAGCTGACGCTGATGTCGGAATCGCTCCGGAATGATGGACGGTGCTGGGCCCCGCTGAAGAAGGGGGACACGCGCAATCCTCGCGACATTCCAGAGGCGGAACGCGACTATTTCCTCGAGCGGAAGTATCCGAGCTTCGGCAATCTGGCGCCGCGCGACATCGCCAGCCGCGCCGCCAAGGAAGTGTGCGATGAGGGGCGCGGCGTCGGCGAAACGGGCCTTGGCGTCTATCTCGACTTCGCTGATTCAATCAAGCGACTGGGCGACACGGCCATCTCCGAGCGGTACGGCAATCTCTTCGAGATGTACGAACGCATCACCGACGAAGATCCGTACCAGCAGCCAATGCGCATCTATCCCGCCGTCCACTATACGATGGGCGGAACCTGGGTGGACTACAACCTGATGAGCACCATCCCCGGGTTGCACGTGCTCGGCGAAGCGAATTTTTCCGATCACGGCGCCAACCGGCTTGGCGCCAGCGCGCTGATGCAGGGGCTGGCAGATGGCTATTTCGTGATTCCCGTCACGATCGGTGACTATCTGGCGCAGGCCAGACTGGCTCCGGTGACGCTGGATCATCCGGAAGTGCGCGCGGCCGAGTCCGCGGCCCATGACCGGATGAGGCGGTTGATCAACATCAAGGGCAAGCGTTCGGCGGACAGCTTCCACCGCGATCTGGGCAAGGTCATGTGGGACAAGTGCGGCATGGCGCGCAACACGGAGTCACTGACGACCGCCATCCAGGAGATCGGTGCTCTGAAGGAGGAATTCTGGACGAATGTGAGCGTGCCGGGCAGTGACGCCGATCTGAATCAGGCGCTCGAGAAGGCCAATCGCGTGGCTGACTTCATGGAACTCGGGGAGCTGATGTGCCGCGATGCGCTGGAGCGCGAGGAAAGCTGCGGCGGTCATTTCCGCACCGAGTACCAGACGCCCGACGGCGAAGCGCTGCGCAATGACGACGCGTTCGCGCACGTCGCCGCCTGGCAGTACAACGGCGAGAACGCGAGCCCATCGCGTCTCGTGGAACCCCTCACGTTTGAGAGCGTGCAGCTCAGCCAGCGGAGCTACAAGTAATGAACTTCACGTTGAAGGTGTGGCGACAGGCCAATACTGCGAGTGCCGGACGTCTCGAGACGTACGCGGCGAAGGCGATCCCGTCGGACGCGTCGTTTCTCGAGATGATCGATCTCGTCAACATGCATCTCGAGGAAGAGGGCAAGGAGCCGATCGCCTTTGCCCACGACTGTCGGGAAGGAATCTGCGGGAGCTGCAGCATGATGATCGATGGTGTGGCACACGGCCCGGTGAAGGGGGCCGCCACCTGTCAGGTCCACATGCGAACGTTCACCGACGGTCAGGAGATCACCATCGAGCCGTGGCGCTCGGTGGCATTCCCCGTGCTCAAGGATCTGATCACCGATCGCAGCGCCTTTGACCGCATCATTCAGTCGGGCGGCTTCATCAGTGCGCCGACCGGTGGTGCACGCGACGCGAATGAGATTCTGATTGGCAAGCTCGAATCGGACTCAGCCATGGATGCAGCGGCATGTATTGGCTGTGGCGCCTGCGTGGCGGCCTGTCCGAACGGCTCGGCGTCACTGTTCACCGGCGCCAAGATCTCGCACCTCGCCCTTCTGCCGCAGGGACAGCCGGAACGCTATCGCCGGGTGGAGGCGATGGTGGCGCAGATGGACGAGGAGCATTTCGGGCATTGCACCCTGTACGGCGAATGCCAGGAGGCGTGCCCGAAGCAGATCTCGATCGACGTCATCTCTCAGATGAATCGCGATTTCATTGTCGCGGCGGCGACCAAAAGGCCTCAAGTGACGTCGGCCGGCGCTGGCTGATTTGGTCACGGCGACTACGCGCGAAGGGCCCGGCACCGAGAATCGGTCCTGGGCCCTTTGCGCGCATCCGGTGCTCAGGTCAGAGTTTCGGCAGGGTAATGCCGACCTGTGCCTGATACTTGCCGCGTTTGTCGCGATAGCTGACGTCGGGGGGGGCATTCCCCTGCAGAAAGAGCACCTGGGCGATGCCTTCGTTGGCGTAGATTTTCGCCGGCAACGGCGTCGTGTTCGAGATTTCGAGGGTGACGAAGCCCTCCCACTCGGGTTCGAACGGCGTGACGTTGGTGATGATCCCACACCGGGCGTAGGTTGATTTACCGACGCAAATCGTGAGGATGTCGCGCGGAATTCTGAAGTATTCGACCGAGCAGGCCAGCGCGAAGCTGTTGGGGGGCACAATGCAGTAGTCACCCTCGAACTCGACAAAGCTCTTCGGGTCAAAATCCTTCGGGTCCACGATCGAACTGAGGACATTCGTGAAGATCTTGAATTCCCGGGCCACTCGCATGTCATATCCGTACGAGGAAACCCCGTAGCTGATGACACCGTCACGGACCTGTCGGTCTTCGTAGGGTTCGATCATACCGTGGTCGAGCGCCATGCGGCGGATCCACGCGTCGTTCATGATAGGCATGGCGCGGGAAGGTAGCGGGCGCGGTGCCACCGTGCCACCGAGCGGACACCGGTGCGAGAGGCTGGCCCCGCGGACAGGGCGGAGGGCGACCATCGGGGGAGCGTTGAAGTACGACTGATGGACGGCTAGCTTGCGCCTGACAGGTTAGTGAAATTTTTCACGAGCATTCGACCACGCATGGGGCTTCAAGCGTATCTGCCTATCCTGATGTTGATCGGTTTCGTTCTTTTGAACGCGGCCGTGATCATCGGTGTCTCCCAATGGGCCATGCGTCGACGACCGACTGCGGTGAAGTCGGAAGCCTACGAGTCTGGCATCCCGGTGATCGGCGACGCCCGCGAACGCTTCTCCGTCAAGTTTTATCTGGTGGCGATGCTGTTCATCGTGTTTGACATCGAGACCGTCTTTCTGATTCCCTGGGGCACGGCCTTTCGGCGGCTCTCGTGCGCGGATGTGCTGGTCGATGGCGTCTGCCGCGGCGCAACCAGTTTTTTCGGCCTCGGCGAGATGCTCGTCTTCATGGCGATTCTCGCCGTTGGCCTGACCTACGTGTGGCGCAAGGGAGCATTACAATGGGACTGACCCCCACTGCCAGCGCCTCTTCGCGCGTCACCTATGATCCGCCGTCACAGGATGGCTGGGTCACGACCCGCCTCGAATTCCTGGTGAACTGGTCGCGCGCCAATTCGCTCTGGCCGATGCCGTTCGGCACCGCCTGCTGCGCGATTGAATTCATGGCGACGGCCGCCAGTCGTTTCGATCTGGCACGATTCGGCATGGAGCGCCTCAGCTTTTCACCGCGACAGGCCGATGTCTTGCTCTGCGCCGGACGAGTGCCGTACAAGCTGGCCCCCGTGATCCGGCGCATCTACGAACAGATGCCCCAGCCCAAGTGGGTCATCGCGATGGGCGCCTGCGCGTCGAGTGGCGGGATGTTCGACAACTACGCGGTGGTGCAGGGCATCGACACCATCATTCCCGTCGATGTCTATGTGCCCGGGTGCCCGCCGCGCCCGGAAGCGCTGATGTACGGCATCATGATGCTGCAGGACAAGGTCATGCAGCAGCGCTCGATCTCTGATCAGGCGCAATACGACGAGATCACCATCGACCCGACGTCGCGGCTCTACATCCCGCCGTCGCGAATTGACGAGTTGTCGGAGCCCTTTGGCAACTCCGTGCACCAGACACGGTCGGCGCCATGAGTGTCGTCATTCCGGGATCGGCGCTTCCGGCGGACACCCCCGATCCCATCACGCCGCGCAACCTGTCGTATCGCGGTGGTGAGGCGAATCCGTCCGTAGATGCGATGCGCGCGCAGTTCGGCGCGACGATTGGCCGGCACGACGTGATGTGGGGCGAGACCACGGTCTGGATCGACGCAACGAAGGTCCGCGAGGTCGTGTTATGGCTCCGCGATGATCCGGGGCAGCAGTATGACTATCTGGTCGATGTCACGGCCGTCGAACATCGCGACCCAGCCCTCCCGTTGGAGATGGTCTGGCATGTGCGCTCGCTGCCGTATCGGCGCTTCCTGCGCCTCAAGTCCGCGCTCCCGCCGGACGCAGCGCTCGAGGTGCCCAGCATCGAGCCGGTGTACAAAGCCGCGAATTGGCTGGAACGCGAGGTGTACGACATGTTCGGTATCCGCTTCGCCGGACACTCCGATCTCCGACGGATCCTGCTCTGGGACAGCTATGCAGAGGGGTTTCCGCTCCGCAAGGACTTCCCGCTGCGCGGTCGATTCAGTCGTTCGGAGCAGTTGTCGCAGGCGCTGTTGGCCAACCCCGACGCGAAGTACTCGATGGAAGAGCTGAGCGTCGCGGACGCCTTCCACGAGTTGCCGGCCGACATGCGTGCGCGCCTGCTGCGCGACCAGGGAGGGAGTTGACGCATGGCGACGACAACACGCACGGTCGAAGTCGAGTTGGCGACGCAAACGCTGGGAGCCAACGGCCGCCTGCAACGCGTGCCGCTCACGGCCGACCCCAGCGGCGCGGTGATGCCGATCGATCTTGCGCCAGGCGCGGAGCCCGATCTGGGCAGCGAGCGGATGCTGATCAACATCGGACCTCAGCATCCGGCCACGCACGGTGTCTTGCGTCTGGTGCTCGAACTCGATGGCGAAACGGTGATCCGTTGCGTGCCGCACATCGGCTACCTGCACTGCGGCTTCGAGAAGATCGGTGAGTACCGTCAGTACAATCAGATCATCCCGTGGACGGACCGCGAGGACTATCTGAACTCGATGGGCAACAACATCGCCTACGCGCTCGGGTGTGAGCGGCTCTTCGGCATCGAGATCACGCCGCGCTGCACGGTGCTGCGTGTGATTGCGATGGAACTCTCGCGGATCATCTCGCACCTGGTCTGGCTCGGAACCACGGCGGTCGACATGGGGGCGTTCACGCCCTTCCTGTGGACCTTTCAGGAACGTGAGAGCGTCTACAATCTCTTCGAGAGCTGGGTCGGCGCGCGGCTCACGACCAGCGCGTCGCGTATCGGCGGCATGGCGGCCGACCTGCCGGAGGGGTGGGTGGACGGCCTGAAGGCATTCCTCCGCTCGTTGCCGAAGACGCTCGACGAGACCGACCGGATGCTCACGCGAAACGGCATCTGGGTCGGTCGCACGGTCGGCCTGGGCGTGATGTCATCGTCCGAGGCCATCAACTACGGCCTCTCCGGACCACTGCTGCGGGCCTCAGGCGTCGCCTACGATGTGCGCAAGGATTTTCCGTACCTCGACTACGACACGTATGACTGGGACATCGCCGTTGGCAGCAAGGGCGACGTGTACGATCGCTACCTCGTGCGTCTCGAGGAGATGCGTCAGAGCATCCGCATCATCGAACAGGCGATCGAGCGCCTGCCGGACGGTCCGCTGAACGTCGATGACCCGCGCGTGATCCTGCCGCCGAAGAGCAAGGCCACCAGTGAAATGGAATCGATGATTCATCACTTCAAGCTGGTCATGGAGGGCCCGCGTCCGCCGGCGGGCGAGTGCTACGTTCCGACCGAAAGTCCGAAGGGCGAGAAGGGGTACTACATGGTGAGCGACGGGACATCGAAGCCGGTGCGGTGGCGCATTCGCCCACCAGCCTTCGTCAACCTCTCCGCGATTGCCAGGATGGCAGAAGGGCACCTGTTGTCCGACGTGATCGCGATCAATGCCAGTATCGACATCGTGATGGGCGAGATCGACCGATGAGTCTGCACGCAATGGCGCCGCACGGACACGACCAGCACGCCGACCACCGACCGGTGTTCACGGGTGCGCGGCGCGCCGAGCTGGACGAGCTGCTGACGCGCTACCCGACGAAGATGGCCGCCCTCCTGCCGGCGCTGTGGATGCTGCAGCAGGATCGCGGCTGGGTGAGTCCGGATGGCATGGCGGAAGTGGCGCGCGAGCTGGATCTCACGCCAGCCTATGTCAAGGGCGTCGTCACCTTCTACACGATGTACCACCAGCATCCGGTGGGCCGGCACTTCGTGCAGGTGTGTACGACGACGCCGTGCAACGTCTGCGGCGCGGAGGATGTCGTGAACGCCTTCCTGCGGGAGACGAAGTGCGGTGAGCTCGGCGTCACATCACCCGACGGCCGGTTCACCGTGATCGAGGTCGAGTGTCTGGGGGCGTGCGGTTTCGCGACACCCGTAATGGTCAATGATGCGATGATCGAGTGTGTCTCGGTCGACGCGGTGAAAGACTTGCTGGCGGGGCTCGACTGATGGGATATCCGCATCCATCGCATCCGCGTGAAACACCGGTGCTCTCGAAGTACTTCGGCGACGCCGCGGCGCGCACACTCACGGGCTGGCAGGCGCGCGGTGGGTACGAGACGCTCAGAGAGGCGCTCGCCACCGACCCCGTCGAGGTGCAGAATGTCGTGAAGGACTCCGGCCTTCGCGGCCGCGGTGGCGCGGGCTTTCCCACGGGCGTGAAGTGGAGCTTCATGAAGCCGGACGGCAAGACCCACTATCTGTGCATCAACGCAGACGAGTCGGAGCCGGGGACCTTCAAGGACCGGGAGCTGATGCGCTGGACACCGCATCAGCTGGTGGAAGGTACGGCGATTGCGGCGCATGCCATCTACGCCGAGACGGCCTACATCTACATCCGTGGCGAGTACACCGAGCCGATCGCTCGGGTCAGCGAAGCCGTGCGCGAGGCGTATGCCGCAGGCATTCTCGGCGCCAACGCGATGGGCAGTGGCAAGCGGGTGGATGTGCACGTCCACAAGGGCGCTGGTGCCTACATCTGCGGCGAGGAAACGGCACTGATGAATTCCCTCGAGGGGCGGCGCGGCAACCCGCGGATCAAGCCGCCGTTTCCGGCGGTGGCAGGCCTGTTTGCAAAACCCACCACCATCAACAACGTCGAGACGGTCTGCGCGGCGACGCATGTGCTCCGGAATGGAGCCGAGTGGTACAAGTCGCTCTCCAATCCCGCAAACCCCAAGAGCACAGGCACGAAACTGTTCTCCGTCTGTGGCAACGTCGCCCGGCCGGGCAACTACGAAGTCGGCATGGGATTCTCGATGAAGGAGTTTCTCTGGGACCTCTGTGGTGGGCCACCGGCGGGACGCACCTTCAAGGCGATCATCCCTGGCGGGTCATCGGTGCCGATCCTGACGCCGGAGGAGTGTGAAGGTGCAGTGATGGACTATGAGGGCATTCAGGCGGCGGGTTCGCTGCTCGGATCGGGTGGTGTGATCTGTTTCGACGACTCGCAGGACATGGTCCGGCAGATCGCCCGGCTGGCGCGGTTCTATGCACACGAGAGCTGCGCGCAGTGCACACAATGCCGGGAAGGCACCGCCTGGACCACCAAAATCCTCGAGCGCATCCGCGACGGGCAGGGCACGATGAAGGATCTCGACACGCTGCTCGAAATCGCTGACAACATGACCGGAAAGACGATCTGCGTCCTGAGTGACTCCTGTGCCACGCCAGTGGTGAGCGGGTTGAAGAAATTCCGACACGAATTCGAAGCCAGGATTCCGAAGAATCGCTCGTCAGTGATGATTCCTGCGTTCTCCCCGGCGGCGGCCTGAGATGACGGCCCCTGCGGCGCCCGCCAATCCGGGCATGGTGACACTGACCATCGAAGGGCGCGAAGTCGTCGTGCCCCCGGGAACGAATCTGATCGAAGCGGCGAAGACCGCTGGTGTTCTCGTTCCGCATTACTGCTACCACCCATCGCTGCCGGTGGCGGGCGTCTGCCGCATGTGCCTGGTGGAAGTCGAAAAGTTTCCGAAACTCGCGCCCGCCTGTGCCACCAGCGTCGGTGAGGGGCAGGTCGTCCATGTGCACTCGGAGAAGGCTCGTGAGGCACGCAAGGGCGTGCTCGAGTTCCTGCTGATCAATCATCCGCTCGATTGCCCGATTTGCGATCAGGCCGGCGAATGCGAGTTGCAGGACTACACCTTCGCCGAAGGCCGCAAGGACTCCAGATACATGGAACCGAAGCGGTTCAATCCGATGGAGGATTTCGGCGGCGATGTGTTGTATGTGCCGAATCGCTGCATCCTGTGTACCCGCTGCGTGCGCTTCATGGACGTCGTCGCGCAGGACCCGGTGCTGAATGTGAGCGAGCGCGGTGACCGCGCCTACATCGGCAAGTTCGAGGGCAGTGATCTGACGCATGAATGGGCCTCGAACGTCGTCGATCTCTGCCCAGTGGGCGCCTTGCTGTCGAAGGATTTTCTGAATAAGGCGCGCGCGTGGGAGCTGGACCGCGCCGCGTCGATCTGCCCGAGCTGCTCGCAGGGCTGCAATGTCACGCTCGAACTGCGAGACAATGTGGTGGTGCGGATTCGCCCGCGACCGAACATGGCGGTGAATCAGCATTTCGCCTGCGAGACGGGTCGTCTGAATTATCGCTGGATCAACCGACGTGATCGCCTCGAGTATCCGCAGGTGCGGACGGCAGACGGACTCGTCACGGCGTCGTGGAGCGATGCGATTGCGAAGGCGGCCGCGCTGCTCACCGGCACCAGTCGCGTCACCGTCCTGGCGTCACCGTCGCTGTCGAACGAGACGCTCTTCCTGCTTGGCCGTCTGGCAACCCAGCTCGGAGCCACCACGGTGACGACGGTCCCGCGTGGGCATCAGGCGCCGCTGCCCGGCGTTCCGGATCTGTCCTTGCGCGCAGAACGCGCCGCGAACCATACCGGGGCTGCGCTGTTCGGGTTCGTCGACATCGAGTCGCCACTGGCATCGCTCGGGCCGGACGACATCCTGATTCTCGCGGACGCGGCGGGGCTGGTCGCGACGCTGCCGGCCGGCTCCACGATCATCGTGATCGGCACGGTGCTCGACGACGCCATGCGCGAGCTTGCCGACGTGGCGCTGCCGATCTGCAATTTCGCCGAAGAAGAGGGCACGTTCACGAATCTGCGTGGGCGTGTGCAGCGGTTCCTGCAGGCCAAGGCCCCTCCCGCCCAGGTCCGGCCGAGCTATCGAGTGGCCGGTGATCTGGCGACGGCCATGGGTGGTGGAGCATTCCCCGCGCTCGCCAGCGACGTCTTCGGTGTCCTCGCGGCACACGTTCCCGCGTTCGCCGGCCTCAGTTACCGGAATCTCGGCCTCCAGGGACGTCCGACGGCTGCACCGGCTGAGGTCACTGTCTGATGGGCCCCCTGCTGATGTCGCCGATCACCGACAACAACACGGCGTTCATCATTGCCTCGGTGATCAAGGTGCTGGTCTTCTTCGGTGTCTACCTCGTCACCGTGGCGCTGCTGACGCTGGCGGAGCGGAAGGTGAGTGCCTGGATTCAGGATCGTCATGGCCCGAATCGCGCCGGCCCGGGCGGATTGTTTCAGCCGGTTGCCGATGGCATCAAGAACTTCATGAAAGAGGAGCTGTCGCCGGGCGCGGGCAACACTGTGCTCTTCACGCTGGCGCCTGCCATCGCGTTCTGCACCGCGATGGTGAGCTGGGCCGTGATTCCGTTCGCGGCACCGCTGCCGACGCCGTGGGGCGTCGTGACTCTCTCGATCGCGGACCTGCCGGTCGGCTTCATCTTCACCCTCGCCATCTCCTCGCTCGGTGTCTTCGGGATCACGCTGGCGGGATGGTCGTCGAACAACAAGTACTCGCTGCTGGGTGGGCTGCGGTCCAGCGCCCAGATGATCTCGTACGAGATTTCGATGGGATTGTCGATCATCCCGATTCTGTTGCTGGCGGGCAACGTGACGATGGGCAGCATCATCCAGCAGCAGCAGCACGGCGGCTGGAATGTGCTCAATCTTTCCGTTGCGTTTTTGACGTTCTTGATTTCGGCCTTCGCCGAGACCAATCGATTGCCGTTCGATCTGCCTGAAGCCGAGAGCGAACTGGTCGCGGGCTACCATACTGAATACAGCTCGATGAAGTTTTCGATGTTCTTCATCGCGGAGTTTGCGAACATGCTGACCGCCAGCGGCATGATGGCCACACTGTTCCTCGGCGGCTGGGACATTCCGTTCACGGCCTGGGACAACAGTGGCGATCCGTCGGTGCTCAAGACGATCCTGACGCTGATGTCGTTCGCGCTCAAGGCTGGATTCTTCCTCTTCCTCTACATGTGGATCCGCTGGACATTGCCGCGGTTCCGCTACGACCAGCTGATGTCGCTGGGGTGGCGCTTTCTGCTGCCGCTGTCACTGGGCTACATCGTCCTGATCGCCTCCCTGCTGCTCGGACTGCAGGCCGCTGGCGTGGAACAGGGCGCGATCCAGACCGGCGTGCTGCTGGTGGTGAACATCGTGGTGCTGATCCTGATCTTTGTGGTTTTCGATCGAGGTCGCCTGGTGAGCCCGACGACTTCCAGGATGTCTGCCGCAGAAATGCTCCGACTGCGCACGCAGGATCGCGAGGGAGCCGTTGGCGTCGCGAGCGTGCGACCCGAACCTGGGATGGGGGACTGATGACGATCAAGGTGAAGGTGATGGACCGGCCGGTGGAGCAGGTGAGCTACGTGCGGGCGACGCTGTCCGGCCTGGCGCACACTTTCAAGCATCTGGTCGACCCGCACAAGGTCACGACGCAGTATCCCGAGGAGAAGGAGGCGCTGTCGAAGCGCTGGCGCGGCACCCACCGGATGCTGACGGACGAAGATGGCAAGGCGAAGTGCGTCGGCTGCGGACTCTGTCCGACGGTGTGTCCGGCCAACTGCATCAAGCTGGTGCCAGGCGAAGACGAGCAGGGCAACCGTTTTCCCCTCGTCTTCGAGATCGATGAGTTCCGGTGCATCTTCTGCGGCTACTGCCAGGAAGTGTGCCCCGAGGAGGCGATTCACCTCGGTCGGCACTACGAAAATGCCGAGTACACCCGCGACGGCTTCGTCTACGATCTGGAGCGGTTGACGTCGCAGACGCATCCGGTCAGCGAACTGTGGGATCCTGCTGATCCGGCCGGCGAGTGATGGGCACGTTCTACACGATCCATTTCTGGCTCTTCTCGGCCATGGCGATCGGCGCGGCGCTGACGATGATCACGCGTCGCAGTCCGGTCGCGGCTGCGCTCTGGCTGGTCAACGTGATGTTCGCGCTGGCGGCGCTCTACGTGATGCTCGGTGCGCATTTCCTTGGCGCGGCCCAGGTGCTCGTGTACGCCGGAGCCATCATGGTCGTGTTCGTGTTCGTCGTGATGCTCCTCAATCTCGGCGAGCACGACGTGCAGGAAACGCGGAGCATGGGCGCGGCCGCGGTGGCCACATTGATAGCGGCCGTCCTCCTGGCTGAACTCACCTACGTGATCCGGGCGTCGGCACTGCCGACCGATCGCCTCGCGACCATCGATACCGATGCGCTGGCGCCGATCGCGAATGCGCTGTTCACCGAAAATCTGGTTGCCTTCGAAGTGACATCAGTGCTGCTGCTGGTGGCCGTGGTTGGCGCGGTGGTGCTGGCAAAGCGCGGGAAGGTTTTCGGCGAGGCGCGCACATGATCCGTGAGGCTCTGCTTGTTTCGGCGATTCTCTTCAGCATCGGCGTCCTCGGCGTGCTGACACGCCGGAATGCGCTGATTCTGTTCATGTGCGTCGAGTTGATGCTCAACGCCGTGAACCTGTCCTTTGTTGCCCTGTCCCGGCTGCACGGCGTGACCGGACAGGTCTTCGTACTCCTGGTGATGACGGTCGCCGCTGCCGAGGCTGCGGTTGGCCTGGCCATCGTGATCAGTGTGTTCCGGCATTATCGCACGGTCGATCTCGGCCGAATTCGGCTGCTCAGAGGATAGCGACTTCCCACGCATGTCCATGTCCACGACTGCTTCACAACTCATCTGGCTGGTTCCTGCGTTGCCGTTCCTCGGCTTCGTGGCGAACGGGCTCCTGTCGCTCGTTCCCGCCTGGCGTGGAGAGCGCGTCGATCGCGCTCCCTCGGGGCGTCGGACGACAGTGAGCGCGATTGGTGTCGGCGTGATGCTGGTCGCCCTCGCCCTCAGCATCTGGCTGGCGACCAGCGTCAGCGGCTCCGAGCTCTCGATCACCTCGTCGCTCGGCCAGTGGATGACCGCTGGCGCGTTTCAGGTCGACTGGGCGCTGCGGGTTGACCGCCTGAGTGTCCTGATGATGCTGGTCATCACCGGGGTCGGTTCGCTGATTCACGTCTACAGCGTCGGCTACATGGCGGATGACGCCGGCTTCGCAAGGTACTTCGCGTACCTGAACCTGTTTGTCGGGTTCATGCTGATGCTCGTGATGGGGGCCAATCTGCCGGTGCTCTTCATCGGGTGGGAAGGCGTTGGCCTGGCCTCGTATCTCCTGATTGGATTCTGGTTTGGCGAGACCGCGAATGCCGTCGCTGGCAAGAAGGCATTCGTCGTCAATCGTATCGGCGACTTCGGGCTGCTGCTGGCGATGTTCATTCTGTTCACGAATCTGGGCTCGCTCGACTTCGATGTCATCGCCCGGCAGCAGGGCGCGATGGCGACGCCTCTCGTCACCGCGATCTGTCTTTTCATGTTCCTCGGCTGCGCCGGCAAGAGTGCGCAGCTCCCGTTCTACGTCTGGCTGCCGGACGCGATGGCCGGCCCGACACCGGTGTCGGCACTGATCCACGCGGCGACGATGGTCACGGCAGGCATCTACCTGATCGTGCGAAACGCCGCGCTGTTCTCGGCGGCCCCGGTTGCCAGCCTGGTGATCGTGCTGGTCGGCGCGTTCACCGCCCTCTGGGCCGCCAGCGTGGGCCTGAAGCAATGGGACATCAAGAAAGTTCTCGCGTATTCGACCGTGTCGCAGCTCGGGTACATGTTCGTGGCGGTCGGCGCGGGTGCCTACACCGCTGGGATGTTCCACCTCGTCACGCATGCCTTCTTCAAGGCGCTCCTGTTCCTCGGGGCGGGGGCCGTCATTCACAGCATGCATCGCGCCCTGCACGACGCCCATCGCCACGATGACGCGCAGGACATGCGCAACATGGGTGGCCTGATGCGACGGATGCCAGCGACAGGCGCATTGATGTGGATCGCGACGTTGGCGATTGCCGGCATTCCGCCGCTCGCCGGATTCTTCTCGAAGGATGCGATTCTCAGTGCCGTCGCCGAGCGCGCGATGGAATCACCGCTGGCAGAGTCGTCGCTCGGGCCAATTCCAGGGCGAGCGATCCTGTGGCTGGCGTATGGGATCGGCCTCATCACGGCGTTCATGACGGCGGTGTACATGACGCGCCTCATGCGGTACACGTTCCACGGACGATTTCGCTCCGGGGACGACGTCGAGACGGCCGTGCATGACGCACCGTGGGTACTGCGCACGCCGCTCATCGTGCTAGGCGCATTGACACTTGTCGGTGGGTGGCTGCAACTGCCGGAAGTCCTGCCACTCGGCCGCGCGGGCTGGTTGGCCGACTGGCTGGCACCGATCGCATCGAGTTCCGGTGCGCTGTTGGCCGGGACCAGTCATCTTTCACACACCAGTGAATTCGTGCTCATCGGCATTGCGATTGCGGTGTCCGCTGCCGGCATCGCCACTGCATTCCTGCTCCTGAAGCCCGATGCACTGACGACCAAAGCCGCCGCCCCCGCCGAGCACGGGATTGGTCTGATACTCGCCAACGACTATTTCGTCGACACCGCGATTGCCCGGGGCGTCGTCGCCCCGATCGTCTCCACCGCACGCAAAGTGCTCTGGCGTGGTCTTGATCTCGGATTGATTCACTCGGTACTGGTGCAGGGAAGCGCACAGGTGTTCCGCGTCGTCTCCTCGATCGCGTCACGCGCACAGGGTGGGTTTGCCGGCAGCTACGTCTGGGCCATCACCCTCGGCGCCGTGGCGCTGGTTGGCATCTTCGTGCTGCGGGCGGGCCGATGACGCCCGTACTCGTCTCCATCGGTGTGACGCCAGCGTGGGTGCTTCCCATGTTGCTCGGCGTTCCGTTCTTCGGTTCGATGCTGGTCTGGCTGTTGCCGCGTTCGACCAGTCATGCGGACGCGTCACTGGCCCGGCGGGTCACAATCGCGCTGTTGGTTGCCACGTGTGCGCTGGCGCTGGCGCTCTGGAGCGTGGTGCCGAGCGGCGTCGCGATGATCGACTATCCGTGGATCGAGGACTTTGGCTCCCGATTCAGGCTGGAGGCCAACGGCGTCTCGCTGCCGTTGATTCTGCTGACGGCCGTTCTGATGCTGCTCAGCGTTCTGGCGACCCCCCGGTCGAGCGTCACCCACCGGGCCGCGTCCTACTACGCGTTGATCCTGCTGCTCACGGCGGGGATCCTGGGCATCTTTCTGGCAGCCGATCTGCTGCTTTTCTATCTGTGCTGGGAGTTGATGCTCGTTCCGCTCTATTTCCTGATCGGGGTCTGGGGATCGGAGCAGGGTGCCGCCGCCGGGAAAACGTTCGTCGTGTACACGATGTTCGGCTCGCTCCTGATGCTGGTCGCGGTCATCACGATCGCGTCGGCAGCCGGTGGAACGACCTATGAACAGCTCCGGGATATGGCAGTCAACCGGCCGATGCGTCTGTCTGCCCAGCTGCTCTGCTTCAGCGCATTCGCCAGTGCATTCCTCGTCAAGAGTGCGCTGATTCCCTTCCATACGTGGTTGCCCGACGCGCAGAGCGAAGGGCCACCGCTGGCGGCCGTGGCCCTGGGCATCAAGGTCGGCACCTACGGCTTGCTGGTGCTTGCCTACCCACTGTTCCCGGCGGCGGCGCTGCACCCGACGGTGCGACTGGTGCTGGCGTCACTCGGCGTCGTCGGCGTGCTCTATGGCTCGCTCGTGGCGCTGGTACAGCCGGATTTTCGCCGGGTGATTTCATATGCCTCGATCGCGCATCTCGGGTTCGTCGTGCTCGGCATCAGTGCCTTCACGCCAGAGTCGGTGTCGGGCGCCCTGGTGGTGATGGTGAACGCCGGAATCACGACTGGTGGCATGTTCCTGCTGCTCGGCATGCTGCGTCAGCGCCTTGGTGACGATCGATTCCAGTCGCTTGGCGGGCTGGCGAAACAGATGCCGATGTTCGGCACCGTGGCTGTGCTCTTTGCGCTCGCGAATGCGGGGCTGCCCGGTACCAACGGGTTCGTCGGTGAGTTTCTGGTGCTGATCGGTGCGTTCCCGGCATTCCCGGTGCTCGTGTTGCTGGCGACGATCGGGGTGATTCTCGCGGCCGCCTATCTGCTGTGGGCGGTGCAGCGCGTGTTGTTTGGCCCGTCGGTTGATGGCGATGCCACCGTCATGCGCGACCTGTCTCGCCGGGAGACGGGCATCATGTGCGTCTTCGTGGCTGCGATCATCGGTCTTGGCATTTACCCGGCACCGCTGCTCAACCGCATGCAGATGTCTGTGGCGAGCCTCGTCAACGGCGTGAATGCGTCGGCCGCCCAGGTGCCCATACCCAGCCTCAGCAACGGGGGGCAGCCGTGAACGACTTCGCATTGGCAAGCCTCGATCTCGGCACGCTGCTCATGCCCGAACTGATCGTGACCGTTGGCGGCATGATCGTGTTGCTCTTCGGCGCATTTGCCCCGGAGGGTGCTCTCAGCACCCGTCGCGCGCACCTGCTGGCAATGCTGTTTGCCGTGCTTGCGGCCGGCGCCACAGCGATGCTGGCGAATCAGCCGCCGCCACTGGGCGCGAACGCCGGCCCGCTGGCATACGACGGATTCCGCTGGGCCTCAGTCGCCGTCATCCTGCTCGGCGTGCTCGGGACGCTGGTCATGGCGATGGAGTACAACGAGGGCGCAGTGCTCACCGCCAGCGAGCCGCCCGCGTTGGTGCTGTTTTCGGCGGCAGGCATGTTGCTGCTGGTTGGCGCGCGCGATCTGATGCTGATCTTCCTCGGTATCGAGGTGATGTCACTGTCGATCTACGTGCTGACGGGACTTGATCGGAGTCGCGCAGGGTCTGCCGAGGGCGCGTTGAAATACTTTTTGCTTGGCGCATTTTCCACCGGATTCCTGCTCTACGGCATGGCGTTGCTGTATGGCGCCACCGGCACGACGAACCTGACCGTGATGGCCGACGCGATTGCAACACGGAGTCTGGCGGCTGATCCACTGCTGATCGGTGGACTGGCGTTGCTCTTCGTCGGTTTTTCGTTCAAGATCGCTGCGGTTCCGTTCCATATGTGGACACCGGACGTCTACGAAGGTGCGCCCACGCCGTACACATCGTTCATGGCGGCCGGCGTCAAGACCGCGGCATTTGCCGCCTTCGCGCGACTGCTGATGGACGGCCTCGGCCCGGCATACGCGTCGTGGCACTACGCCTCCTGGGTCCTGGCCGCCGTGACCATGGTGGCCGGTAATGTGCTGGCGCTCGCGCAGCAGAACCTGAAGCGCATGCTCGCGTACTCGAGCATCGCGCACGCCGGCTACCTGCTGGTCGCCGTGACCAGCCACTCGGCCGATGGGACCGCGGCCATCGTGTTCTACGCGCTGGCGTATACGCTCGCCACGGTTGGCGCCTACGGCGTGCTTTGTCTGGTGTCTGGCGGCATCGAGCAGCGAACACGGCTCAGCGATCTTGCTGGCCTGTCGCAGACGCGTCCGGCGCTTGCGGTAGCGATGGCGGTCTTCATGCTGTCGCTGATGGGATTCCCCATTGCGGGCGGCATGGGCTTCTTCGCCAAGTGGTACGTCCTGCGCGCCGCGCTCTCGTCCAATGCGCCACAGCTGAAGCTGGCGGTGATCCTGGTGCTGGCCAGCCTGGTGTCGGCCAGCTACTACCTCAACGTCATTGCGACGATGTTCATGAAGTCCCCGGCTGACGTGGAGACACCACCGCGCCTCGTAAAGGCGCGGTGGACTGGTGGCGTGATTGCCATCGCAGCGGTGCTCCTGCTGCTCCTCGGTGTCTATCCGGGGCCTGCCGTGCACTGGGCCAGGACCAGCACACTTCCGATGTCACCCGCGCGAGGAGGCAGTGGCCAGACACCACTGCAGGCGCTCGCACCGACAGATTCTCAGCCCGCTCTTCCATGACTATTGCTGCAGGCATTTTCAGACAGTATGACATCCGCGGCGTCGTCGGCGACGACCTCACCATCGAAGCAGCAGAGGGAATTGGTCGCGCGTATGCGGCACTGCTCGACGAGCGCCAGGTGGCGGGCCCCGTGGCCGTCGGCCGCGACAACCGACCGAGTGGTACCGCGTTGCGCGTGGCGCTGGTTCGCGGACTGACCACCCGCGGCCGCGACGTCATCGATATCGGTGTCGGACCGACGCCCCTGCTGTACTGGTCGCTCCATCATCTGCCGGTGGCAGGCGGAATCCAGATCACCGGATCGCACAACCCGCCGGAGTTCAACGGGTTCAAGATCTCGGTGGGTACTGGCTCGCTGCATGGCAGCGGCATTCAACGCTTGCGTGAGCTGCTCGATGCGCCGGCGAGTGCGCGCCTCGGTAATGTCCGAAGTGCGGATCTCAATGCCGCGTATGTCGAGGACATCCTCGCACGGACCGGACCGCTCTCGCGGCGTCTCAACGTCGTGCTCGACGCAGGCAATGGCGCGGGCGGCCCGCTCACGGAGGCGATCTTCTCGCGGATGAACGTCGATGCGACATATCTGTTCTGCGAGAGCGATGGCACCTTCCCGAATCATCATCCCGATCCGACGGTCGAGGAGAATCTGGTCGACCTGATTGCGGCCGTGCAGGAGCGTGGCGCTGACATCGGCATCGCGTTTGACGGCGACGCGGATCGCATCGGCATCGTGGATGCGGCAGGGACGATCATCTGGGGTGACTACCTGCTGCTGCTGTACGCGCGTGATGTGTTCGCGCGCACCGGCGCTGGTGCGCCAATCATATTCGACGTCAAGTGCTCACAGGCACTCCCCGACGCGATCACGAAGGCGGGCGGGACGCCGGTGATGTGGAAGACCGGCCACTCTCTCATCAAGGACAAGATGAAGGAGCTGCACGCGCCGGTGGCAGGAGAAATGTCTGGCCACATGTTCTTCACCGAAGGCTTCTACGGCCATGACGACGCACTCTATGCCGCAGCCCGGATCCTGCGGATCGTGGCGTCGAGCCCTGGCAGCGTCCGTGACCTGCTGGCCGACGTGCCATCGTACTTCAGCACGCCGGAACTGCGCGTCGATTGCCCGGACGAGCGCAAGTTCTCGCTCGTGCAGGCGGCCACGGAGCATTTCCGGCAGGCCCACGAGGTCATCGATGTCGACGGGGCGCGTGTCCTTTTCGGCGATGGATGGGGCCTGATTCGTGCCTCGAACACGCAACCGATCGTCGTGCTGCGCTTCGAGGCACTGACGGCCGCGCGTCGTGACGAGATTCGCGCCGAGTTCAACGCGTGGTTGCGGGCACAAGGCGTGTCCGCCTGACCGTCGGTTTGCCTCGCCTGTGATCATTCGTCGTCGCGGGTTGCTGACGCTGGTATCGGGCGTCGCCGCCATCCTCGCGGTCGGACGCGCCTGGGGCGCGCTGGCCGGGGATCATGCCTGGTTCGACGCCCTCGGGTTTGCCGATGTCTGGCGGTGGCAGACCATCGTGGCCTGCCTGCTCAAGTTCGGCGCCGGAGCACTTGCCACGCTGGTCATGCGCGCGCACCTGGCGGCGGTTCGGCGCTCGTTCGTGAGCGTCGTCGTCCCCGGCAACATCGGGAATCTCGAGTTTCAGGGCGCGGTGCCGGATCGGACCATCTCCCTTGTCCTGTGGGCGGCGGCAGGCACCGTTGGTGTGCTCCTGACGATACCGATCACCGACTGGATCCCCCTGGCCAACGTGCTGGACGCCCGTCCGCTGGGCGAATCAGATCCGTACTTCCAGTACGATCTGGCCTTCTGGACCACGTGGTTGCCGTTCGAGTGGCAGGCCTATACATGGGCGCTGCTCGCACATGCGGTGATGTCGATGCTGACCGTCGTTGGCTACGTGTTCACCCGCGGTGTCGGAGTTGATGGGCGCGCATTACGGGTCACGCGTCACGCACGACGCCATATCACCATCCTCGGAGCCATGCTGCTCGCGCTGATCGCCTGGAGCTATCGCGTCGATGGTTTTGACCGGCTGGTGCACGGAACGGGGGCCGAGGGCGCGTTCGGTTTCGCCGACCATCGCATCGGCCTGCCGGGTGGGATCGTGATGCAGGTGATCTCGCTCGGCGCCGCTGGTGTGGTGGCGTGGAGCGCGTGGTCGCGACAGCCGCGTGCCGCGATCGCTGCCGTCACGACGGTGCTGTTGATGGCCCTGCTGCTGCGTCAGGGCATGCCGCTGCTGGCGGAGAGTGTCGAAGGCGGCGGCGACACCATCGCGCGTGAGCGTCGCTATCTCGACGCCGGGGCGAGTTTCACTCGGCGCGCCTACGAATCGGATCGGGTGATTTCTGCGGCGTCGAGCGACACGGCATCGCTGGCGTCGACACCGCTCTGGGATCGCGCCTCAGTCCCACACGCGACACCAGGTCGGCTGGGCGCGGTCCTGGCGTGGGATCAGACGGCTGGCATGCCAGGCGCACTCGTCTTCGATGCGCTCAAGGTGCCAGGGCTCCTCCCGACCTGGCGGGCCATCCCCGTCGACCTCACATCGGGCAATCCGTTTCGCGATGTGTCGGCGCGCTCTGGACGAACGTTGCCGCCAATCGTCGTCAGTGATTCCGGTCGTGGCTATGCCATCGTCAGCGATCCCCGCCGGCATATCGCCGCACCGCTGATTTCGAGCGCGTCGGCGCGGCTCGCCTTTGCCTGGAATCAGCAGAATCCCCGCTTGCTCTTCGGCCGCACGCCGCAGCCGTCGCCGGTACTGGTCACTGTCCGCGACGTCCGCGATCGCGTCGCCCGGTTGCTCCCGGGCCTCCGCGCCGGCTCGCAGGTCGTGCCGCTCGTCTACGCAGACTCGCTGTTGTGGGCAATAGATCTCTACGCCGTGAGCGCCACCTACCCGCTCAGCGAGCACGTGATGCTGCACGGCGAAGAGTTCTCGGCGGTGCAGTTCGCGGCCACGGCGCTGGTCAACGCGCATACGGGCCGCGTGTCGCTGCTGCAGGAAAAGGATCCACCACTGCTGGCGCGCCGGCCCCTGCAGCGACTCGCGCAACATCTGGTGCCGATTGCGGCGCTGCCGGACGGCTTGCGCCGCGCACTGCCGCCGCGAGCGGATGCGCTCGAACTTGAAGCGGCCATCGCCGCGCGGTTCGGCTCGCGTGCGATCCAGGAGGATACGAATTCGGTCATTCGACGCGGCGGCCCGCTCGAAGAGCTCTCCGTGGTCCGAGGCGTCCTTGCCGACAGTGCGTTCACGCCGGACGACTTCGTTCCCGTCTGGCTGCCGTTTCGCAGCACCTATGCGCTGACGGCGGCCGCGATCGACGGGCGCGGCGCGGTGCGGGGTGTGCTGCTCGCTCCGGGAGGTGAGGATCGGCGCACTCGCTGGCAGCCCAGTCTCGAAAGTGCGCCCTACGAAGGAGTCGTGCGTGGCGCGCAGGAAACGACGGATTCGCTGCGGCAACCTGGATCGCTGACCGGGGCCAGGCGGGGCGCGCCGCGCATCGTGCCCGGCCCCACTGCCCGCTTCCTCACCCCGTACTTCTCGGTGCGTGACGGCCGACCGACAGAGCTCGCAGCCGTCTTGATCACGGATGGCATGCACCGGGGCGTCGCCTTCAATGTTCCGGAGGCCACCCTCCGGTGGAGAGACGGCGGCCGGACTGGCGTCGCGCCGACGGCAGCCGCCTCGCTGTACCGGCAGATGCGTGACGCGCTCCAGAAGGGCGCATGGGGAGAGTTCGGCGCGTCCTTCGACGCCCTCGGCCGCGCGCTCGGGGTCCCTCGCGACTCACTGCCACGATGACGCGATGTCACGGTTATCTTGCCGCCGGAGTTGCGGTGCTCACTCGGAGCACCGTCGTCCCACGCGCCGGCGATGAGCACCGGCACGTGTTGCTGTTCAACGTCACAGTCGCTGCAATCACCCGATCGCAGATGGAGCGTGTGTGAACCTACATGAGTATCAGGCCAAGGAGATTCTGCGGCGCCATGGCGTCCCGATCCCCGATGGCGACATTGCCACGACGCCGGACGCGGCGGAAGCGCTGGCTGTGAAGTACGGCGTTCCCGTCATGGTGAAGGCACAGGTGCACGTCGGCGGGCGCGGCAAGGCCGGTGGAGTGAAGTACTGCGCCACCCCCGCCGTCGCGCGCGAAAAGGCGACGGCCATCCTCGGGATGGACATCAAGGGCCTCACCGTGCTCAAGGTGCTCGTCACGGTGGCCGAAGACATCGGTAGTGAAGCTTACGTCGGCATCATCGTGGACCGCGCCACCAAGAAGCCGGTCTTCATGGTCAGCGCGGCGGGCGGTATCGACATCGAGGAAGTGGCCGCCACCACGCCGGAAAAGATCATGTACCATCCCGTCGATCCGCGCTACGGGCTGCGGACCTTCGAGGCGATGGAGATGGGCTTCTTCCTCTACGTGGACGTGAAGCAGGCGCGCGCTGCCGCAAAGATCATGCAGCAGTTGTACGCAGCCTTCATCGAAAGCGGCTGCTCGCTCGCCGAGATCAATCCGCTGGTGGTCACGCCGACCGGCAAGGTCGTCGCGGTGGATGGCAAGATGGTGATCGATGACAATGAGCTGGAGCGCCTGCCTGCAATCGAGGCATTGCGCGATGAAAGCAGCGAAGACCCCGCCGAAGTGGACGCGCGCAAGGCCAACCTCACGTTCATCAAGCTCGATGGCAACGTCGGCTGTGTCGTCAACGGTGCAGGCCTCGCCATGGCGACGATGGACCTGGTGAAGTACTACGGCGGCGATCCGGCCAACTTTCTCGACATCGGCGGCTCGTCGAATCCGGAGAAGGTCGTCAACGCCCTGCGCATCATCACCGCTGACAAGAACGTGAAGGCGATCCTGTTCAACATCTTCGGCGGCATCACGCGCACCGATGACGTGGCGAACGGCATCGTCACCGCCACCAGGGCCAATCCGCTCACGGTGCCGATCGTGATCCGTCTGACAGGCACCAATGAAGAACTCGCGATGAAGATTCTGACGGACAATGGCTTCAGTGCGTCGTCTGACATGGACGAAGCGGTGCAGAAGGCCGTCGCCCTCGCTACGGGAGCCGCCAAGTGAGCATCTTCATCGACAACAGCACCACGCTCCTGATCCAGGGGATCACGGGCCGCGACGGCTCGTTCCACGCAAAGCAGATGATGGAGTACGGCACGAAGGTCGTGGCCGGCGTGACGCCCGGAAAGGGTGGACAGACGTTCGAGGCAACCGTCCCGATCTACAACACCGTGGCGCAGGCCGTGGCGGCAACTGGTGCCAACACCTCGGTCATCTACGTACCGCCGCCGTTCGCGGCCGACGCCATGATGGAAGCCGCCGCCGCTGGGGTGAAGCTGATTGTCTGCATCACCGAAGGGGTGCCGGTGCTCGACATGACCAAGGTGTATCCGTACGTGAAGGAAATGGGCGCGCGTCTGCTCGGCCCGAACTGCCCGGGGTTGATCACGCCTGGCCAGGCGAAGGTGGGGATCATCCCGGGCCGCATCTGTATGCCAGGTCCGGTGGGAGTCGTCAGCCGCTCCGGCACGCTGACCTACGAGATCGTCAACCTGCTGACCAAGGCCGGGATCGGGCAGAGCACCTGCGTCGGTATTGGCGGCGACCCGATCAATGGCACCAACTTCATCGATGCACTGGCGGCATTCGAAGCCGACCCGCAGACCAGGGTGGTCGCGTTGATGGGTGAAATCGGAGGGACAGATGAACAGGAAGCGGCTGAGTTCGTCCGCACGAAGATGACGAAGCCAGTGGTCGGCTTCATCGCTGGCCAGACGGCGCCCCCCGGAAGGCGGATGGGCCACGCAGGCGCGATCATCTCAGGTTCGGCAGGAACGGCGGCCGAGAAGATCGAAGCCTTCGAGAAGGCCGGGATGGGGATCGCCAAGCGTCCCATGGATTTCGTGGAGCTGGTTCAGGCGCGCCTCTAGTTTCGCGTCACAGTCGTTCCAGAGTAGTTTTTCGGGCACGCCTGGTCACTTCGGTGACCGGGCGCGATTTTCAGACAACCCACGGCGCTCGGCGCCTGCACCACACTGGAGCTCGGTATCATGGCTGGACATCGCACGCTGACGATCATCAAGCCGGATGCATTCGGCACACAGAAGGCCGGCAAGATTCTGGCACATCTCGAGGCTCAGGGGTTCGTCCTGAAGGCGTCTCGCGTAATGCATATGACGACGGCCGAGGCCGGTAATTTCTACGAGGTCCACAGCGGGCGCGGCTTCTACGCTGAACTGGTCGAATTCATGACCTCCGGCCCCTGTATGCCGATGGTGCTGGAGAAGCCGGACGCCGTGGCCGCCCTGCGGAACGCCATCGGCGCGACCGATCCGGCGGAGGCCGCCGATGGGACAGTCCGGAAGCTCTTCGCCGAGTCGAAGGGACGCAATGCGATCCATGCCTCCGATTCGGATGAGAACGCGGCTGTTGAATCAGCCTTCTTCTTCCCCGCGCTGGCCTGACTGGGGCACACCGCTCCGGGCGCGGTGAGCTAAGTCACGGTGCCGTGGGCACTTGCTTGGTGTCCACGGCTCGTCTATTTTCCATGGCTATGCTGTCAGTTGATCTCCGGAGTCTTGATGGCCAGGCTGTGCAGGTGGACGGATCGATCGATCCGGACGATGCGGTGTGGCTGGATGGAGATGTTCGCCCCAGTTCGCCGGTGACGGTGCAGGGCCGACTCTCGAGCGCGGGTGAAGGGCGGTACTATTTCACCGGCGAGTTCGACGGGTCGGCGGTTGGTGAATGCACCCGGTGCCTGATTACGGTGCCGGTGAGGGCAGGCGATTCGATCCAGTGTCTCTTCGTCAGTTCCGACGAGGACGGTCTGGACGATGACCCTGATGTGTTCCTGTTGGACGCGAAGTCGCGCTCGATCGACCTCCGTCCGGCGGTTCGCGAAGGGTGGATCCTTGCAGTCCCGCCATTCGTGCTGTGCCGTGAAGATTGCAAAGGTCTGTGTCCGACATGCGGCGTCGACCGCAATACGACTGTCTGCAGTTGCGCGTCGCCAGGTGATGCGCGCTGGGCAGGGCTCCCTGAGCGCACGACTGATTCGTAATTCGTCCTATACCGGGAATTGACTGATGGCCGTACCGAAGCGCAGGACATCCAAGCAGCGCAAGCGTCTCCGCAACACCCACAAGGTGGCGCCGCGGATCGTCATTCAGAAGTGCCCACAGTGCTCGAGCATGAAGCGTCCGCATCGCGTCTGTGACGAGTGCGGATACTACGGCGGCGAGCAGCGGATCGCGGCCCGGGAAGGCTGACCCTTGGCCCGCATCGCCCTGGATGCGATGGGAGGCGATTTCGCCCCCATCGCACCGGTGTGTGGCGCGCTGCTCGCCCTCGCAGATCTGGGCGCTGAGCACCGTGTCCAGCTGATTGGTCGCGAGACCGAGGTTGCCGGTGCGCTCGAGGTTGCCCTCGGCGGCGAGTATGCTCATCTGGCGGCGCAGCGTGCGCGAATCGACATCATCCATGCGCCAGATGTGATCGCCATGCGCGACAAGCCCTCGACGGTCATCCGTCGGTCGCAGTCGTCGATGGCCATCGGCCTGAAGCGCCACGCCGACGGTGATGCCGACGGTTTCGTCAGCGCGGGCAACACCGGCGCACAGATGGCGGCGTCGTACAATATCCTCGGGCTGCATGGTGACCTGAAACGGCCCGCCATCGGCGCCATCTTTCCGACCGCGCTCCAGACCGTCGTGGTTCTCGACAGCGGCGCCAATGTCGATTGCAGCCCGGAAGAGCTGGTCAACTTTGCGCGTCTCGGGCTGGTGTATGCCGAGGACATCATGGGCCGCACCAATCCCGCAATCGGGCTGTTGAGCATCGGTGAGGAACCGGAGAAGGGCAACGCCGCGGTGAAAGCCGCCCACCAGCTCCTGGTGCAGGCGGGCGTGAACTTCGTCGGCAACATCGAGGGGCGTGACGTCGCCGCAGGCACCTGTGATCGCGGCTCTTTCGACATCGTCGTGTGCGATGGGTTCACCGGCAATGTCCTTCTCAAGTTCTACGAGGGACTCGCGCCGATGCTGATCCGCATGATCGCAGCGTCGGTCAGTGCCGACCCGCACCAGATGCTGCAGGGGCTGTCGCACCTGGACTCTTCCAACTACGGCGGCGCGCCGTTGCTGGGTGTCCGGGGTGTCAGCATCATCGCGCACGGCAGTTCGTCGCCGCGTGCCATCAAGAATGCCGTGAATGTCGCCATACGGGCGGCGGGGTCGAACATGTCCGAGCACATCGGACGACGACTCGCCGCGGCGGCTCCCGCGGCCTGACACCATGCAGTGATCGACTCACCCGTCAGACGGTGCATCGATTTCAGCGGGAGGAGAGGCCATGAAGCGCCCGATCGCGGCATTGACCGGCACTGGATACAGCGTCCCGAAACACGTGATGACCAATCACGATTTTCAGGCGATCGGGATCGATACCACGCATCAGTGGATCTTCGAGCGCTCCGGAATCGTCGAACGCCACATCGCGCGCGATGGCGAATCAACCTGCAGCATGGGCGCGGACGCGGCGGCCAAGGCGATGCAGAAAGCCGGCATCACCGCCGCCGAAATCGATGCCATCATTCTCTCTACCGCGACACCCGACCGACTGCTGCCGGCGACGGCAGTCGAGATCCAGGCGGTCCTCGGCGCCACGCGCGCCGCCGCCTTCGATATCTCCGCCGCCTGCACCGGGTGGCTGTACGCCTTGACTGTCGCTGAGGGGTTGATTGCTGCTGGAACGATCGAGACGGCGCTGGTCATCGGTTCGGAAAAGATGAGCGCGATCACCGATTGGCAGGATCGCAGTACGGCCGTCCTCTTCGGCGATGGAGCCGGCGCTGCGATCGTACGTCGCAGCGATGGCAAGCGCGGCATTCTCTCGTCGTTCATGCGAAGCGATGGCGCCCTCGCTGAATTGCTCTGGCGGCCGAGTGGCGGCGCACGCCAGCCATTTTCGCTCCCCGTCCTCGAAGACCGCTCGTCGTACTTGAGAATGGCGGGTCGAGAAGTGTTCAAGCACGCCGTGCGAATGATGGCGGAGTCCTGCGATCGTGCGCTCGATGGCGCCCGGCTGACGGGTGCGGACATCGATCTGCTCATTCCGCATCAGGCCAATGTCCGAATCATCCAGGCCACGGCCAAACACGCCAACGTTTCCATGGATAAGGTGTACGTGAACGTGAATCGCTTCGGCAATACCTCCTCGGCCTCGATCGGCATCGCGCTCGACGAGGCGATCCGATCGGGGCGGGTGCGCATCGGTGACACCGTGATGCTCTGCGCGTTTGGCGCTGGCTTCACCTGGGGCTCGATGGTGGTGCGGCTCTGATGGACATTGCCCTCGTTTTTCCCGGCCAGGGCTCACAGAAGCCCGGGATGGCGCGCGATCTCGTTGAGACGCACCCCACAGCGGCAACGACCTTCGAAGAGGCGGACGCGGCGCTTGGATTTCCCCTCTCGCGACTCTGTTTCGAGGGCCCGGCCGAGACGCTGATGGAGACGCACAACGCCCAACCGGCGCTGCTCACGCACGGCGTCGCCGTGTGGCGATTGCTGGCGGCGCGCTTCGGCGCGCATGTACGCTGTGCGGCAGGCCATTCGCTCGGCGAGTTCACGGCACATCTCGCGGCTGGCACGTTCGATTTCGAGACTGCGATCAAGCTGGTCCGCACCCGGGGCGAGTTGATGCTGGCAGCCGGTGTCGCGCGACCGGGCGCGATGGCTGCGATTCTTGGTGATCTGACCGTCCGCGTGCGCGACCTCTGCGAGCGTGCAACGCGCGAGGCCGGCGTGGTGGTCCCCGCCAACTTCAATTCCCCGGGTCAGGTCGTCGTCTCCGGGGAGGTGGCGGGCGTGGATCGTCTGATCGAACTGGCCAAGGAGCATGGCGCTCGGAAGTGCATGCGACTGCAGGTCAGCGGCGCATTCCACTCGCCGTTGATGGAGGGCGCGCGAACCGGATGGGAAGCAGCGCTGGCCGACGTGGGAATGCACGATGCGCGCATTCCCGTCTATGCCAACATCACCGGCATGCCGGTGACCGGTGCGGAAGCGTCGCGGCAACTCCTGGGCGATCAGATCATGGCTCCCGTGCGGTGGACCGAGACGATTCGCCACATCGCAGCCGACTTTCCGGGTATCACCTTCATTGAGCTCGGGCCGGGGCACGTGCTCGGCGGACTCATCCGGAAGATCATTCCTCAGGCCAACGTGCTGCCGGCCGGTACTGCAGCGCAACTCGACACGCTCCTCGCACTCCAACCAGCATGATGCAGATCGATCTGACGGGCAAGGTGGCGCTCGTCACCGGGAGTACTCGTGGCATCGGCCGGGCGATCGCCGAGACACTCGCCGGTTCCGGCGCGCGCGTGGCGGTGGTCGGTCGTGACCTGTCGCGCGCGGAAGCGGCCGCCGTGGAGATCGGCCATGGCGCCAAGGGGTTTGCCTGCGACGTGAGCGACACCGCACAGGTCAGCGCACTCGTCGCCGATGTCGAACTGGCCTTCGGGACGCTGGACATTCTGGTCAACAATGCAGGGCTGACGAAGGACAACGTCATCGTGCGATTGAAGGACGATGACTGGGACGCCGTCATCGACGCGAATCTGCGAGGCGCGTTCGCCAGCATTCGCGCGGCGTCGCGCGGCATGATGAAGCGACGCAGCGGGCGGATCATCAACATCAGCAGCGTCGTTGGCGTCATCGGCAATCGCGGGCAGGCCAACTATGCGGCGAGCAAAGCGGGGCTGATCGGCCTCACCAAGTCGGTCGCGAAGGAACTGGCGTCACGCAATATCCTCTGCAACGCGGTGGCGCCGGGTTTCATCGCCACCGACATGACCGCCGCCCTCGGCGAGGACCAGCGGAAGGCCCTCGAAGGCCAGATTCCACTGGAGCGGCTTGGGAGTCCCGCCGATATCGCATCGGCGGTGGCTTTCCTCGCCTCGGACCACGCGTCGTACATCACGGGGCAGGTACTCGTGGTGGATGGCGGCATGGTGATGTAATGTTCGCCCCAGAGGGCAGCACACCGTCCTCGAGAGACCACCCACGCCTCACCCAGTGCACGGAGCGGAAATGGCAGACCATACGGAGAAGGTGAAGACGATCATCGAGCGCGAACTCGGTGTCGAGCGCGATAAGCTGACCCATGAAGCGAGCTTCATCGAAGATCTCGGGGCCGACAGCCTCGACATCGTGGAGCTTGTGATGGAATTCGAGAAGGAGTTCGACATCGACATCCCCGATGAGGATGCTGAGAAGCTCCGCACGGTCGGAGACGCGCTCGGCTATCTGAATTCCAAGGTGCAGGGCTGATGAGAGAACGGAGGGTCGTCGTCACCGGCCTCGGATGCCTTACGGCCGTCGGGAACGATGTGGCGACGACCTGGGCCGCACTTCGCGCCGGTGTGAGCGGAGCAGGGGCGATCACGAAATTCGACGCGGAGAAGTTCGCGACGCGGTTCGCGTGCGAGCTGAAGGGCTTCGATGTCACGCAATACATGGAACGCAAGGAAGCGAAGCGCGCTGACCTGTACACGCAGTACGCGGTCGCGGCCTCGGTGCAGGCAATGCGTGACGCTGGGCTGGCCGACGGGGGCTTCGACCCGGATCGCTGCGGCGTGATCATCGGCAGCGGCATCGGCGGCTTGAAGACGATGGAGGATCAGCACACCAATTACATGACCGGTGGGCCGAAGCGGATCTCGCCGTTCTTTGTGCCGATGTACATCGTCGATATCGCCGCCGGCGTCGTCTCGATGCAGTTCAACTGCCGTGGACCGAATTTCGCGACCGTCTCGGCGTGTGCCACCAGTGCCCACGCGATCGGGATGGGCATGCGGACGATCATGTACGGTGACGCCGACGTGATCATCGCCGGTGGGTCGGAGGCGGCCATCACGCCGATGTCCGTGGGCGGCTTTGCCAGCATGGGTGCCATGTCGAGTCGCAACGACGACCCCACGCACGCCTCCCGCCCCTTCGACCAGACGCGCGATGGCTTCGTGCTGGGTGAGGGAGCAGGCATTGTCGTCCTGGAGGAACTGGAACATGCACGCCGTCGTGGGGCGTACATCCATGGAGAGGTCATCGGGTACGGGGCGACGGGTGACGCGCACAGCCTCACCGGCCAGCCTGATGCCCACGAAGGGCTGCAGCGTTCAATGCGTCTGGCCCTCAAGGACGCGGGAGTGGAGCCATCGGCAGTGGACTACATCAATGCGCACGGGACGTCGACTCCATTGAACGACTCCAACGAGTGTCTGGCGATTCGTGCCGTGTTCGGCTCGCATGCGGATGCGCTGTCGGTCAGTTCCACCAAGTCGATGACTGGGCACATGCTCGGCGCGGCTGGCTCAGTGGAATTCATCGCCTGCACGCTGGCCATGCGCGACAGCATCATCCCACCGACCATCAACTACACCACGCCCGATCCACTGTGCGACCTGGACATCACGCCGAACACCGCGACGGAACGCCGCGTGACGGTGGCGCTCAGCAACAGCTCTGGATTCGGCGGTCACAACGTGTCGATCGCCGTCCGACGATATCAGGAGTAGTCATCGCATGACCGTCGTGCCAACCATTCTTCTCGACCGTCTGCGCGATGCTGCGCTCCACCCGATCGCTGAAACGGTGCGTCGCGGCGAACGGCTCAGCGCGGCGGATGCGGTCACGCTCTACCGCTCTGCCGACCTGCTCGGCGTCGGGCATCTCGCCGATGCGGTGAATCGCGCCAGGCACGGCGATGTCGTCACGTTCGCGTCGAACCAGCACATCAATCCGACCAACGTCTGCGTGCTGCGCAAGACCTGCGTCTTCTGCGGCTATGCCCGTTTGCCGAAGGAGGCCGGTGCCTATCGCTACACGCTCGAGCAGGTGCTGGCCGAAGCGGCGCAGGCCACCGACAGCATGACGCGCGAGTTCCACATCGTGGGTGGCCTCGACATGGCAGCCGGACTGGAGTACTACACCACGATGTTCCGGGCGCTCAAGGCGGCCCATCCGCAGGTCCACATCAAGGCGCTCACAGCCGTCGAGATCGCGCACATCGCGCGCATCGAGAAAATGTCGTGGACCGATGTGCTGATCGCGCTGCGGGACGCTGGGCTCGATACCATGCCTGGTGGCGGCGCCGAGACGTTCAGCGCGGCGGTGCGTGACGTGATCGCCGACAAAAAACTCGGTGGCGCAGACTACATCAATGTGCATCGTGCGGCACATGCCCTCGGCATTCGCAGCAACTGCACGATGCTCTATGGCCACGTGGAGACCATCGAGGACCGCGTCGAGCACATGTCGATGCTGCGCGACCTGCAGGATGACACCGGAGGGTTCCTGGCGTTCATCCCGCTGGCGTATCACCCGGACGACAACGAACTCGGAAAACAGCTTGGCCGGCAGGGCACCAGCACCACCGGTTTCGACGACTTGCGTAACCTGGCGGTCGGTCGCCTGTTCCTCGACAACTTCGAGCATATCAAGTCGCACTGGATCATGGTATCACCGTCGTTGACCCAGATTGCGCTGGCGTTCGGCGTGAACGATATCGAGGGCACCGTGGTGCGCGAGAAGATCTATCATGCGGTCGGCGCCACCACGCAGCAGGGCATGACACTCGACGAGTTGCTCAGGCTGATCCGCGGCGCCGGCAAGGAACCCGCCGAGCGCGACTCGTTCTACCGCGTGATTCGCCGGTTTGATCGCGCCGCAACCGACGCCATTGGCGTGGCGGCCTGACATGCTCCGCGTCGGACGGATTCCGTACATCAACACCTACCCGGTGTACGGGGCGGTGGACCGCGGGATCGTGCCGCTCGACGCGACGATGTACGATGGCATTCCGAGTGCGCTGAATGCAAAAATGGCCGCTGGCACACTCGACGTGAGCGTCATCAGTGCCGTCGAGTATGCACTGCATGCCGACCGCTATCTGCTGCTCCCCGATCTGGCCATCACCTGCGACGGCCCGGTGCGCAGCGTGATGCTCTTCAGCAAGCGCCCGGTGGCGGATCTGGATGGGGCCACCGTCCTCGTCTCGCGCAGCAGCATGACGTCCGTGGAATTGCTCGGACTGCTGTTCCGGGAACGATGGGGAGTGACGCCACGTCTGGTGCCGGCGGACGCCGAGAGCGCGGATATCGCGCACTTCGGGGATGCTCCCCATGACGCCCGCCTCGTGATCGGCGATGCCGCGCTGTTGCTGTCATCAGGGACACACCAGGCAAGCCTGCTGTACCCGCAGCACATCGATCTCGGACTCGAATGGAAGGCCTGGACGGGATTGCCCTTCGTCTTTGCCGTGTGGGTGGCCCAGCGCACCACGCCGGTGGCCGATGCCCTGCGGGTGCACGCGGGACTGATCGCATCGCGCGACTGGGGCGTGACACATCTGCCGATACTGGCGGAGCAGGCGGCCGCCGTCACCGGTGTGCCGAGCAGTATCTGTGAATCGTACTTCAGTGGGCTGGACTATCGTCTTTCGCTTCCGCACCTGCGGGGGCTCACCGAGTTCTATCGTCGGCTTGACGCAGTGGGTCGCATTGCAGCGCGTCCACTCGTGTTTCTGTCGGCAGCCTGAGGCAACATGCGCGACATCCTCGATTTCTATACGCAGGCTTCACTCCTCGAGTTGGGGCTGGAAGCCGACCGTGTGCGCGAAGCGTTGCATCCGGACGGCGTGGTGACGTACATCGTCGACCGCAACATCAACTACACCAATGTCTGTGTGGCCGACTGCGGGTTCTGCGCGTTCTACCGTCGGCCAAAGCACAAGGAGGGCTACACGCTCTCCTTCGAAGAGATCGGGCTGAAGATCGAGGAGACGAAGCAACTCGGCGGCATCCAGATCCTCATTCAGGGTGGGCACAATCCGTACATCCCGTTCGAATGGTATCTCGACCTGTTGCGCTACATCAAGCGGAATCATCCGATTCACATTCACGGATTCAGCCCGAGCGAGATTGACTTCTTCGCCACGCTCTTCCGCATGGATCCCCGCGAGGTGATCCGCGAATTGAAGGCGGCCGGACTCGATTCGATTCCCGGCGGTGGTGGCGAAATCCTGGTGCAGCGGGTCCGCGATTATGCCGCACCCAAGAAGGCGGGGGCAGACCGCTGGCTTGAAATGATGGAAATCGCACACCAGGAAGGAATGAAGACGTCGGTCACGATGATGTACGGCCTGGGCGAGACGCTGGCCGAGCGCATCGAACACCTCGATCGGGTGCGAGCCCTGCAGGCTCGCACCGGCGGCTTCACCGCGTTCATCACCTGGCCGTTGCAGCCCGAGAATACACCGGAGTTCTCGCACATGCAGAAGACCGACGCGACCGAATATCTGCGCACGGTCGCGATCAGCCGCATCGTGCTCGACAACGTTCCGAATCTGCAGAGCAGCTGGGTCACGATGGGGATGAAGGTTGGCCAGATGGCGCTCCGATACGGCTGCAACGATTTCGGGTCGCTGATGATCGAGGAGAACGTGGTGTCGGCGGCGAACACCACCTATCGGACCACCACCGACGAACTGGAACGACTCATCCACGACGCCGGTTTCACCGCCGCGCGGCGTCGGCAGGACTATTCGATTCTTCCGCTCGCGTCCGCCGTCGCCGCGTGAACACCCGTCGTACCGGCTGTCACTGATCCGTTCCCCCGAACCTTCCGCACATGCCTGTCCGGTTCCAGCCTGCGGCCCGCAAGGCCATCGATTTCGCAATGGTCGAGATGGAGCGTACCGGCGACCCATCCCTGTCGTCCCTGCATCTGCTGCTGGGCCTCCTCGAACCGGCTGCGGAAGGAACACAGACGGCGCTGCGATTGCTCGGCGTCAATCCGGCGGCACTGCAGCTCGATGCACGCCGCGACATCCACCTCGCGCGCACCGGGGCATTGCCGGCCGAGGTCGATGACGCGCCAGAACTCCTGCTCGAGCGTGCCGGACGAATCTCCGAGCAGTGTGGCGCAACGGAGATTTCCGATGCCGACATGCTGATGGCCGCGGCGCAGGATCAGCGCACCTGGGCCGGGAAACTCCTGGCATCGTCCGGCGTGACCGCGCCACTGCTCTGGGGCGTGTTTCCGGAGGCGCGAGGTGTGCTGCGTCAGCCCGGTGCGCCTGATCCGCTGGCCGGCATCGAGATGCTCGACGTCTCGTTTCCACCCACCTTCGCGCCGGCGTTGCCGGTTCGAACCGGCATTGGCTACGACTCGCACCGTTTTGGCGTTGGCGGGCCGATGATTCTCGGCGGGATCGAGATCCCCGGCGAGGTCAAGCTCGTGGGACACTCTGATGCGGATGCCGTGTGCCACGCGCTGACCGACGCCGTGCTCGGCGGGGCGGGCGCGGGCGATATCGGTGAACTCTTCCCGGATACGGATCCGGCGAACCGCGGCCGCAACTCGATTGAGATGCTTCGCCTCGCATGTCAGGCCGCGGAGGCACGTGGCTGGCGCGTCGCGCAGGTCGATGTCACCGTCATCGTCGAGCGGCCGAAGCTGCTGCCGTATCGTGACGCGATGCGCAGCGCGCTGGCCACGGCGCTCGGCCTGCCTGCTGAGGGAGTGAGCGTCAAGGCGAAAACCAATGAAGGGATGGGCTGGGTGGGCCGCGGCGAGGGGCTCGCCTGCATGGCCGTCGCAACCCTGATCCCGGTTCGCACCGCACTGCGTTGATGTGAATACGCTGCTGGCCTGGCTGGCCTCGCTGCCGACGTGGGCACTCTACCTGTCGCTGGCTGCCACCGCGGCGGCCGAGAATGTGTTTCCTCCGTTGCCGGCGGACACTGTCGTTGGCGTTGGAAGTTTTCTCGCCGCCCGCGGTTCAGGATCACTGCTCGTCGCCGCAACGTCGATCTGGGCCGGAAATCTGCTCGGCGCGCTTGGGATGTACGCGGTCGGGCGACGGTATGGCGCTGCGGCGGTGATGAAGCGACTGGGTGGTGCCGACGCCGAGGCACGGGTTGCGACGATGTATGCGTCGTACGGCGTGTGGGCACTCGTTGTCAGTCGCTTTCTCCCTGGAATCAGGGCTGTCGTACCACCGATGGCGGGTGCGCTCCGGATCCCGATCCGCCAGGTGTTCCCCGCGATGGCCGTTGCGTCGGCAGTCTGGTACGGCGCCATCGCGTGGCTCGGATTCCGCTTCGGCGAAAACCTCGAGCGGCTCCAGGCGCTGATCACCTCCACCACGCGGGCCTCGGGCCTGATCGCACTGGCGATCGTGGTCGTCGTGGGCGGCGTGATCTGGTATCGTCGCCGACGATCACGACCGACCACGTGACGCATCCACTGCAGCATCCACTCGAGCATGCCGACGCGTGGCTGGACACGATGTCGCTGGAACAGGGATCCTCGCCACGAACCATCGAAGCCTACGGTCGCGATCTGTTGCACCTGCAGACATACCTCGCATCTCGCGGTGGCCCGTCGCCGACCGCGATCGATGCCCGCGTGCTGCGCGGCTTCGTCCACCATCTGGTCGATCTAGGGCTCTCGCCGGCGTCGGTGAGTCGCATGGTCAGCGCGGTGCGGGGATTCTATCGGTTCCTCGTCGGCGAGTCGTACATCAAGCACGATCCGAGCGAACAGCTGGAGACCCCGAAGAAGTGGCGGACGCTGCCTGAGGTGCTCACGCCGGACGAGGTCGATCGGATCATTGGTGCGATCTCGCTCGATGAGCCGCTCGCGTTTCGCGATCGCGCGCTGTTCGAAGTGGCCTATGGCGCCGGATTGCGGGTCAGCGAATGGATCACGCTCGGCATTGGCGACGTGCACCTCGATGAGCGCATCGTGCGCGTCATCGGCAAGGGGAACAAGGAACGGCTCGTCCCGATCGGACGGCGCGCGCTGGCGGCGGTGGCGATCTACACGCGAGAATTAAGGCCGTCGCTCGTGCGAGGTTCGCCGAACGCAGCGCTCTTCGTCAACTCACGCGGCGGCTCACTGTCCCGGATGGGGGCGTGGAAACTGCTGCGCAAGTACGTTGACGCTGCCGGAATCACGACCCACGTCTCGCCGCACACGCTCCGTCACTCATTTGCAACACATCTCCTCGAGGGTGGCGCGGACTTGCGCGCGGTACAGGACATGCTCGGCCATGCAGACATTGCAACCACGCAGCTGTACACGCACGTCGATCGCAGCTATCTCCAGCAGATTCATCGGCAGTTTCATCCTCGCGGCGCATGATCCTGATTCTCGACAACTACGACTCGTTCACATACAACCTCGTCCAGTACTTCGGCGAGATGGGCGAAACGCTGGCAGTGCACCGCAACGACGAACTGTCGGTTGATGCCGTGGGTGCGATGGCGCCTGAGGCGATCGTGCTCTCACCCGGCCCGTGCACGCCTTCCGAGGCGGGAATCACCGTGCCGGTGATCCGGAGGTGGGGGGCACGCATTCCGATTCTGGGGGTCTGCCTTGGCCATCAGGCGATCGGTGAGGCGTACGGTGGCTCTGTCGTTCGAGCGACCCGGGTCATGCACGGCAAGACCTCGGACCTCGTCCACGACGGCACCGACCTGTTCGCCGGCCTGCCATCCCCAGTGCGGGTCATGCGGTACCACTCTCTGGTGATCGCGCCATCGTCGCTCCCGCCTGAGCTCGAAGTCACCGCGCGCGCCACCGACTCGGTCGACGAGATCCATGCCGTGCGGCACCGGACCCACCCGGTGTGGGGCGTGCAATTCCATCCGGAGTCCGTGCTGACGCAAGGAGGCAAACAGTTGCTCCACAATTTCCTGGGATTGGCCAGAGCCAGAACGAACGCCGTCACCCAGGCAAAGGAGCTGTCACTCGGCAGCGGCAGGCGATCACCCGACAGGGCGGATTTTCCCCCGGCGTGATCCGATCGTGTACCGCCGCTCTCGACCGCCATTGCCATTGTGCCGCAAGGGTCTACGTTATTGGAATGATTCTTGCCGTTAATGATCCGACGAGGGGTCTCGCGTGAGGGTACTCGCGATCATTCCCGCCCGCCGCGCTGCGACGCGGCTGCGAGACAAACCCCTGCGATTGCTGGGCGGAGCGCCGCTGATCCTCCGCGTCTGGCAACGGGTTTCGAGCTTCCATGTCGCCCACCGCGTCGTGGTGGCAACAGACGACGTGGAGATTTTGAGTGTCATCGAATCGGCGGGGGGAACCGCGGTGATGACGGATCCGGACCATCCGTCCGGGACCGATCGCATCGCGCAGGTCGCGGAACTCCACGACTTCTCCAATGCCGATGTTATCCTGAACGTTCAGGGCGACGAACCTTTTGTGGATGAGCTCGCCGTCCGCGGTGCCGTCGGGATCGTGACGAGTGGTCGGGCGTCGATCGGCACGGCCGCAATGCCTGCCGGTCGCGATGCGCTGCACTCCCCCGACTGCGTCAAGGTGGTCTGCGGTGACGATGGCCGTGCGCTCTACTTCTCGCGTGCACCCATCCCGTTTGCCCGAGACATCGCCGATGCGCCGCTGCAGGAGGCGCGTGTCCGACAGCACCTTGGAATCTACGCGTACACGCGCGATGCGCTCCGCGCCTGGGTGCAGCTCCCCGTGCATCCGCTCGAGCAGATCGAGCGCCTCGAACAACTACGCCCCCTCGCGGCCGGCATGCATATCGGCGTGGCACCGGCGTCGCCCGTCCAGGTCGGCGGCATCGATACCGAAGCAGACCTGCTGCGCGCCAATGCGCACTGGCATTCCGTTTACGCCGTCAGGAGCCCCGCATGAGCGCGCTCGCACAACCGCAGCAGCCGACCAAGTTCATTTTCGTCACCGGCGGCGTGGTGTCGTCACTTGGCAAAGGCATCGCGGCGGCCGGACTCGGTCGCCTGCTGGTCGCTCGTGGCCTGCGCGTCACGATGATGAAGTTCGATCCGTACCTCAATGTCGATCCAGGGACGATGTCGCCGTTCCAGCACGGTGAGGTGTTCGTGACCAGGGATGGTGCCGAGACCGACCTCGATCTGGGGCACTACGAGCGCTTCCTCGATCGCTCGCTGAGCCAGGCGAACAACGTCACCACTGGCCGCATCTTCTCCAACGTGATCACGAAAGAGCGGCGCGGTGAATACCTCGGCCAGACGGTGCAGATCATTCCGCACATCACGGACGAGATCAAGGCCGCCATCAAGCGTATCGCGCCGGAGAATGATGTGGTGATCTGCGAGATCGGCGGCACGGTCGGCGACATCGAGTCGCAGCCGTATCTCGAAGCGATCCGGCAGTTCCGCATTGAAGTCGGCAAGGCGAACGCGATGTTCGTGCACCTTACACTGGTGCCGTTCATTGCGGCGGCAGGAGAAGTGAAGACCAAGCCGACGCAACACTCGGTGCGCGACCTGATGGAGGTCGGTATTCAGCCGGATGTGCTGATTTGCCGCACGGAACGCCCGCTCGGTGACGACACCAAGCGGAAGATTGCCCTCTTCTGCAACGTCGACTTCGGGAACGTCATCGAGAGTCGTGATGTGCCCACGATCTATCAGATTCCGCTCTCGTTTCATGAACAGGGCTTTGATGCCCGCGTCATGGCCAGACTCGGACTGGCCGACACCATTGAGCCGGATCTCAGCCAATGGCGCGAGATTGTCCGTCGCATCACGAAGCCCGCCGGTCGCGTCAGGATTGCCGTCGTCGGGAAGTACACGGACTTCATCGACAGCTACAAGAGTGTGCAGGAATCGCTCATCCACGGTGGCATCGCACATGACATCGGCGTGGATATCTCATGGCTGTCGAGCGACCGGTTCACTGACCACGAGACGGCGCGTGCCCTGCTCTCGGAGTATGATGGCCTGCTGGTGCCGGGCGGCTTCGGCGTTCGCGGCGTCGAAGGCATGGTCGAGGCAATCCGGGCGGCGCGTGAGCTGCGCATCCCGTTCTTTGGCATCTGCCTCGGCATGCAGGTCGCCATCATCGAGTTTGCCCGGCATGTGGCAGGCTTGCCTGACAGTCATTCATCGGAGTTCGCGCCCGAGTGCGAACATCGCGTGATCTCGCTGATGGAGTCGCAACAGGGCGTGATGGACATGGGCGGCACCATGCGTCTCGGTGCGTATCCATGTGTCCTGCACCCCGGGTCGCGCGCGGCACTGGCCTACGGCGCACAGGAAGTGAGCGAACGCCATCGGCATCGATACGAGGTCAGCAATCAGTATCGCGACCTCTTTGTTCAACACGGGATGGTCCTGAGCGGATTGTCGCCGGACGGTTCACTGGTCGAGATCATCGAGTTGGCGGACCATCCATGGTTCGTCGGCTGCCAGTTCCATCCCGAGCTGCAGTCCCGCCCGACCCGGCCGCATTCGCTGTTCGCTGGCTTCATCGGGGCCGCACTGCGTGAACAGGGGGCCCGTGTCGTGGACAACAGCGCGGCATCGGAAACGGTCGCCCGCGACTGAACATCATGCACCAACACTCGCTGTTTCCCGCGGATCGTCTGTTCCTCATCGCCGGCCCATGTCAGGCCGAGGATGATGCGTTGAACCTGCGCATCGCCGAGGTCCTCGCCCGCGTGGCCGAGCGCGTCCCGGGCGGCGTGATCTACAAGGCAAGTTTTGACAAGGCCAATCGCTCGAACTCCGGCGCGATGCGGGGCCTGGGCATCGAGCGCGGGCTTGCCGCATTGGCAACCGTCAAGCGCGAAACGGGCTTGCCGGTGCTCACCGACGTGCACCTGCCGGAGCAATGCGCAGTGGCGGCCGAGGTGTGTGATGTGCTGCAGATCCCGGCATTTCTCTGTCGGCAGACCGACCTGCTCGAAGCCGCGGCGCGCACAGGCAAGCCGATCAATATCAAGAAGGGGCAGTGGCTGCAGCCCGAAGGAATGCGAGGGGCCGCCGCGAAGGTGCGGAACGCGTCACCGTTCGGTGACAGCGCGATACTGGCCGTGACCGAACGGGGCACGTTCTTCGGCTACGGTGATCTGGTAGTCGACATGCGCAACTTTTCGCGAATGCGCGAAGCAGCGAATGCCCCGGTCATCTACGATGCAACGCACAGCGTCCAACAGCCGGGCCGAGGCGACGGCGGCGCAAGTGGTGGCCTCCGCGAGTGTATCCCGCCCGTGATGTTCGCCGCCCTGGCGGCCGGGGCCCAGGGGTTGTTCATCGAGACGCACCCGGATCCGGATCTCGCTCCCAGCGATGGACCGAACATGGTCTTCCTCGACCAGTTCCCAGCGCTCATCGATCGCGCCGTGGACTTCTGGTCATTGGCGAATCGATGATCGATCCGCTGCTTGCCCGGCGCATCGCGCTGGTGGCTTTCGACGTCGATGGGACGCTGACCGACAACGGCGTGTACATCGGCGACTCGAACGGCGCTCAGGCGGACGAGCGAATCGAGCTGAAGCGATTCGACATCCAGGATGGGCTGGGCATTGTGATGCTCCGGCGCGCCGGGATCGCGATCGCCTTCATCTCGGCGCGCGAGTCATCGGCAACCGCGTTGCGCGCGGCCGAACTTGGGATCACGCATCTGCGACAGGGGCGTGGCCTGAGAAAGGTGCCGGTGTTGCGCGCCTTGAGCGAAGAACTGGCCATTCCCTTCGACGCGATGGCGTTCGTGGGTGATGACCTGGCGGACATTGCCGCCATGCGGCAGGTGGCAATCGGTGCGGCACCAGCCAACGCGGTCGCGGAAGTCAAGGCCGTGGCGACGGTGCACCTGACGCGCTCCGGCGGGCGCGGCGCGGCGCGGGAATTCATCGAGCTGCTCCTGCAGGCGCGAGGAGAGTGGGATTCGCTGGTCGAGCAGTATGTCGCCGACAGCGCACAGCTCGAGGCGCACGCATCGTGAATGCCTCGGATCTCATCGCCCGCGGGCTCCGCGTGCTTCGCCTCGAACGCGAGGCGATCGCGGCGATCGAAGCACGGCTCGGCGACAGTTTCGCACGTGCGGTCCTGCTCATCGCAACTTCGCGCGGCCGGGTGATCGTTGCCGGGGTCGGGAAATCGGGACTCATCGGTCGAAAGATCGCGGCGACGCTGACGTCGACTGGTACCGCGGCGACATTCCTCCATCCGGTGGAGAGCGTGCACGGTGACCTTGGCATCGTCGGCCCGGACGACGTTGCCATCCTGCTCTCGAAGAGCGGTGAAACCGCGGAACTGCTGCCGCTGCTGCAGGAACTGAAGCGGCTCGGCGTCGGCGTGATCGCGATTACCGGGGAACCACAGTCCACATTGGGGCGTGCCGCGGATGCGACACTCGACGCGGGCGTCGCCGAAGAGGCGTGCCCGCACGATCTGGCCCCGACAACCAGCACGACGGCGGCACTCGCGCTGGGCGACGCGCTCGCCGTTGCGTTGCTCGAGCACAAGGGATTCCGACGCGAGGATTTCGCCCGCCTGCATCCAGGCGGAGCACTGGGGAAGAAGTTGCTGACCACCGTGTCGGAGGTGATGGAACACGAACATCTCCCGGTGTTGCCGGTAACAGCCAGCATGAGAGACGCGATCGTTCACCTGGCCAGGCGCCGCGGGTTGGTGGTGTTGAGTGCTGGCGATGGAGCCGTCACCGGTGTGGTCACGGCCGGCGACCTCGCCCGCCTGCTCGAGCACAGTCCGGACCCGTTTGCGGTGCAGGCGGCGGAGGTGATGAGCCGCACGCCACGGACGGCGCGTGCGGACGAACTGGCGAGCGCCGTGGTGTATCGGATGGAACGGTTCGGGATCATGGCGATGCCAGTGCTCGACGTCGAAAACCGGCTCGTCGGCATCGTGCATCTGCACGACCTGCTCCGGGCGGGGGTCGTCTGATGCGCGCCGCTCTCTGTCTTGCCGTTGCCTCGGTGGCCATCTTCTCCGCGTGCCGGAAGAGCGACACGACGACCGTTGCCAAGGTGGTCACGACGGCGGACTCGGCCGATCAGGTGATGTACAAGCCGCGCACCGTGTTGACAGATCGCGGCGTGCAGCGCGCGGAGCTGACGGCCGACACCAGTTACGTGTTTGACGAGAACACGCGGTATGAACTGCGCATCGTCTCGACGGTCTTCTTCAACCGGCAGGGCGAGCGGGACGGAACCCTCACGTCGAAGCGCGGCACATACAACCTTCGGGCGAATGTGATGGAGGCGCGTGAGAACGTCGTCATCACCAGCACCGACGGCAAGCGGCTGTCGTCACCGATGGTGCGGTTCGAGCAGTTCCGGAACATGATCGTTTCTGACAGCCCGTTCGTGCTGATCGACGGTGAACGACGACTGGAAGGGATCGGATTCGAGAGCGATCCGCAGATGTTGAACGTCAAGGTCCGGCAACTGTCGCGCGCCACCGGTGCCAGCATTGTGCTCCCGGCAGCGAAAGGGTCGGCGCCGATCTTCGGGAGTGAAGTACCGCGGGCGTCGCGCGCTCCGTCGGATTCGGCGACGGCGGCGAAGCGCGCCGCGACGCCATCAGCTGGACGGCCCAGGAAGCCCAGGCAATGATGCTTCATCGCGCGCTGACCATCACCCTGTGCGCGAGCGCGGTCACCGCGCTCATGGCGCAGGCGCAGGCGGCCGGTGGTCGATGCAACATCGAATTGACCCAGGCCAGCGACTCGTCGCCACTTCGGATGACGACCAATACGTCGACACCAAACGGCCCAAGGAATGTCTTCATCGGCGGCCGGGTGGCCGCCCGCTGCATCAGCCAGGAAGTTCGGCTGTTGGCAGATAGCGCAGAGTGGTATCAGCAAGCGCAGGTGCTGTACCTGATCGGGAATGTCCGCTACACCGAACCGCGCGTCAGGGTCAGCAGCAATCAGATGAATTACTTCCAGGCGGATGAGCGGCTGCTGGCGACGGGTAATGTCGAAGCGACGCTGCCGAGCGGCTCGATCATGCGTGGCCCGCAGGCGACGTACTATCGCGCCGTCAAGGGCGTGCGCCCTGCCGCCAGGCTCGAAGCAGTGCAGCGGCCACGGCTCTGGCTGTCACAACGCGATTCGACCGGTAAGCAGGACGAGCCGGTGCAGATCACCGCAAACCAGATCACGACTGAAAATGACTCGCTCGTCTTCGCGGGCGGCAAGGTCGAAATCACACGCTCCGATCTCGACGCGCGGAGCGACTCGGCGTTCCTCGACAGCGGCCACGAGTTTGCGCGACTCATGATCTCACCCGTCATCATCGGCAAGGGCGAGCGCGGCTACACCTTGCGGGGAAAGCAGGTCGAGCTCTACACCCGAAATCGTCTCGTGCAGCGTGTGCTGGCGCAGGCTGACGCGCGTGCCACGAGTGAAGACCTGTTGCTGACCTCCGATACCATCGACCTGCGTGTCGACAACAACAAGGCGCAGGCGGCCTATGTCTGGGGCAAGTCCCGGGCGCGGGCCGTCTCACCCGACCGCGATCTGATCGCCGATTCGCTCGCCGTGCGGATGCCGGAGCAGCAGCTCCGTGAGGTGCGCGCGTTTCGCGACGCCGTCGCAACCACGATTCCAGACACGGCCACCATCCGCACCGGCGAGAAGGACTGGGTGAAAGGCGACACGATCTTCGCCTTCTTTGATTCCACCGCGCGGACGCGCGTTCGCCCCGCCGCGACGCGGGCCGCGTCGCCCCCGAATTCCGTCACGACGCCATTGCCTCGCGTTCAGGTCACGGGGGCCGATACATCCGACACGCCCGCACAGCTTGCGGGTCGTGACACCAGTGCAACCGACAGCGCAGTCGTGAAACCTGAGATGCGCGAACTGCTGGCGATTGGGCACGCCAGTGCACGGTATCAGGTTCCGGCGCAGGGCAGTCCTCCGGAGCGTCCCGGAATCAACTATTCGCGAGGCGACCGGATCACGGTGACCCTGGATTCGTCGGGCGTCTCGCGTGTCGTGATCGATGATCATGCGGTCGGGCTCTATCTGGAACCCGCAGCGCGCGATTCCCTGCCGCCAATGCCAGTCGATTCACCACCACCAGCATCTGGTGTGCCCGCAGCCGTCACACCGTCGGCGCGACCGAATCCCGTCACGCCGACGGCCCCCCCCAAGCCGGTCTCACCGCCGACGGCAGTCCCTCCACGCACTCCACCGGTTCGCCCGTGACCGACCAGCCGACGCCGCCGGACGACGCACTTCCACCGCGCATTCGCGCCCTGATCGAACACTTCGCGCCGCATGACCGATCACCGGTCATGGCGATGCACGCCCTGTTCGCGGCCGCGGATGACGAGGGATTCGCGCGCTTCGATGAAGTCGCGCGCGTGTATCGCGAAGATTACCTGTTGCTCGAGAAGGCCGCCGGACGTGATGCCGAGCGCGCCGCAGGTACGCTCAGCCTTGATCAGGTGCGGGCACATCTGCGCGAGGCACTGCTGCCGCGACTGGTCGCCGACGGCGTGATCGCGATGCCGGCCAGTGGACTCGACGCGCCTGGTGCCAGAGTGCAGGTGATGACTGGCGTCTGGGGGGCCGTCAAGGATCGACGCGAGGAGGTCACCGCCGAGGTCAAGAAGCGCACCACGCAGAACGTCGGCATCCAGACCGGTCGCGTCGCCACCTTCACCCCGACCACGCAGGCCAAATTGACCGCGCGCCTCGAGGCCAAGGGGCTGGTCAAGACGTACAAGAAGCGCAGCGTGGTGAACAACGTCGCGCTGCACCTCCGGCAGGGCGAGATCGTCGGGTTGCTGGGCCCGAACGGGGCAGGCAAGACGACGACGTTCTACATGATCGTGGGACTGATTCAGCCGCAGAGTGGTCAGATCGTGCTCGATGGCGCTGACATCACATCGATGCCGATGTACAAGCGTGCGCGCCACGGGATCGGCTATCTGTCGCAGGAACCATCCGTGTTCCGGAAGTTGACGGTCGAGGAGAACATCATGGCGATCCTCGAGACGCTGAAGCTGTCGAAGGCCGAAAAAGCGGCGCGCCTGGAGCGACTCCTCGATGAGCTGAGCATCAAGCATCTGCGCAAGAGCAAGGCCTACGCGCTGTCGGGTGGCGAGCGTCGGCGCCTCGAGATCACACGCGCACTGGTGACCGAGCCGAAGTTCATGATGCTCGATGAACCCTTTGCCGGTGTCGACCCGATCGCAGTCCATGATATCCAGACCATTGTCTCGGGGTTGCGTCACCGCGGGATCGGCGTCCTCATCTCGGACCACAACGTGGAGCAGACACTGGATATCGTCGACCGGGCCTACATCATGTTCGATGGCCAGGTGAAGGTGTCCGGGACGGTCCGCGAACTGGTGTTCGACGACACGGTGGCGGACATCTACCTCGGTCCGACACTCGCCGCACGACTGCGCGAGCGGTTCTCGCGCGACGACTCGAAGGGCGTCGCCTGATGTCGGGCACGGTACGGGCCGAGGGCCGGCGATGAGCGGATTCAAGACGGGGCTCAATCAGAGCACCTCCATGCGGCAGGAGATGAAGGTCAATCCACGCCTCTACCAGGCGATGGATCTCCTGTACATGCCGCTGCTCGATCTCCAGCAGCACCTCCAGCAGGAGCTGCTGATCAACCCGTTTCTCGAACTCGTGCCGGAAGACGAGGATGGCGAGGATGGGACCGAGACACTCGAGGTGGCAACGCCCGAAGAGCAGAAGGCGGACAACACCGACGAGATGGACTGGCAGAAGATCCTCGAGGACGGATTTGAAAGTGGAGGCCGGAAGGAGGAGTACGAGGAGCGTGAGTACATCGAGCCGGTGACCGTGATGTCACGCGATCTGATGGATCACCTTCGCGATCAGGTCCAGATGCTCGAACTCACCACCCGCGAGACCTACCTCGCCGACGAGTTTGTCGGGAACATCAACGAGGATGGCTATCTTGCGTGCGAACTGACCGAGATTCTCAGTGGTGTCAATACCGAAGTGCTCCGCGTTGCGGAGTCAGCCGGCATCGACATCAGCGAACTGCCGATGTACACCATCGAGGAGGTCGACGCGTTGCTGCCAGTCATTCAGCAGCTCGATCCGCCGGGGGTCGGCGCGCGCAATCTGCGCGAGTGCCTCCTGCTCCAGCTGGCGCAGCTCGGGCAGGGAGCGGGCATTGCGTACGCGCTGGTGCGCGACGGCTTTGATGAGTTGATCGGCCATCGGTGGAGCGAGATGGCGAAGCGCTTCGGGATTCCAGTGTCCGATGTGCAGGCGGTCGCCGATCAGATCGCCAAGCTCGACCCGAAGCCCGGTCTCAAGTATGCACCGGACAACGAGCACTACATCATTCCGGATCTCGTCGTTGACAAGGTTGACGGTCGATACGTCGTCTACCTCAATGACGGCAACCTGCCGCGCCTGAAGCTCAGTCGGACGTACCAGGACATCGCGCGTGACAAGAAGAAATATGATGCCGAAAGCAAGGACTTCATCGCCAACAAGATGAACTCCGCGCATTGGATGATTCAGGCGATCGAGCAGCGCCGCCAGACGATGCTGAAGGTGATGAACTACATCGTCGAACGGCAACGTGACTTCTTCGAGAAGGGGGTGCAGTTCCTCAAGCCCCTCACACTGCGCGAAGTGGCCGAAGTGATTGGCATGCACGAGTCGACCGTCAGCCGGGTGACGAACGAGAAGTTCGTGCAAACACCACGCGGTGTGCTGCCATTGAAGTTCTTTTTCTCATCCGGACTCTCCACGACCGATGGCGACGACGTCTCGGCGCGCGGCATCAAGGACCAGATCAAGAAACTGGTCGATGGCGAGGACGCGAAGGACCCGCTGACCGACCAGGCCATTGTGGATATTCTCAAGCAGGGTGGCGTTGTGATCGCACGCCGCACCGTCGCCAAGTATCGCGACCAGCTCGGCGTCCTCTCCGCTCGGATGCGGAAGCGCGTATGACGGCCATCACGGGTCTCGGCTCGACCGCCACCAGCGGAACCAGCGCGGTACGCTCACGGCAGGAGCTCAGCGAGACGACGATCGACGTCAGTGTCCTCGTCCCGGCGAAAGATGAAGCCGAAAATCTGCCGTCGTTCATGGAACAGGCGGCGGCCGCGTTCCGCGGCGCAGGCGCGCGGTACGAAGTCATTGTCATCGATGATGGCTCCAGGGACGACACGTGGGCCGTGCTGCAGCAACTGCAGGAGCAGTACCCGTTCCTGCGCGCAGTTCGCCATCGAAGACAGCGCGGCATCGCTGATGGATTGCGCACGGGATGGTTGAACTCGCGCGGTCAAATTCTCGTCTTCTATCCAGCCGACCTCCAGTTCAAGCCGGAGGACATTCCCCGCCTCGTCGCACCCATTCTCGCCGACGACGCCGACATGGTCACGGGGTTCAAGGAAGGGAAGTACGAAAAGGCCTTCGTGAGCGGAGTCTACAACTGGCTCAGTCGGTCGCTCTTCGACGTGCCGGTCAAGGACCTGAACAGCGTCAAGGCGTACCGCCGGGAGATCATGAACGCACTCCCGGTGCGTCCCGACTGGCACCGCTACATGATCGTCATCGCGCACTTCGAGGGCTTCAGCGTCACTGAAATCCCGGTGCCGCTCTACCCCAGAAACGCAGGGCGGTCAAAGTTCGGGATCGGCCGTATTCCGGGAGGCGTGATGGATATGCTCTCGGTCTGGTTCGAACTGCGCTTCGGGCGCAAGCCGCTCCTGTTCTTCGGGCTGCTCGGGGCGGCGCTCTTCGCCATCGGCGTCCTGACTGGCCTGATTGCGATCGGGATCCGCATCTTCGCCGGTGTCGGGTTCAGGCCGATGTTGAATCTGATCGAGACCTGCGTCATCGTCGGGTCGGTCCTGTTCGTTGGCGGGTTCGTCGGCGAAATGATCGCTGTGCAACGTGCGGAGCTGCGCGAGATCCGGCGCGAGCTGGATCAAAGGCGTTTCACCGACGCGTCGTGACCGTCCGTCGCGTCCTGTTCGTCACGCACAACTTTCCGCGAAGCAGCGGAGACGCGGCCGGTGGCTTCCTCCTCGATCTGGCTCACGCCCTCGCCACCATTGATATCACGGTCGAGGTGATCACGCCGCATGCGAGTGGCTTGCTCGAGCGTGACACCGTGGACGGCATTTTCGTTCACCGCGTGCGCTACGGCAACGACGCCGAGGAAACCCTCGCCTACACGGGTACGATGGCCGAGCAGGTGAAGGGGTCGACACGCGGCAAGCGTGCGATGCTTCGCATGCTCGGGGCGCTGCGACGCGCGACGCGACACCGGTTGGCGAGCGGAGACATCGACATCGTCCATGCACATTGGTGGTTCCCGTCGGCGCTGGCAATCGGACGGACCGCCGTCCGATCGCGCGTACCGATGGTGGTGACCTCACACGGCAGCGACGCCCGCATGGCGACCGGCATGACGGCCTCACTGGCGTCGTTCGCCCTCGGACGCGCGGCCGCAGTCACGACGGTCAGTCAATGGCTTGCCCAGCGACTCCACCCGCTGACCGCAGCACCGATCACGGTTGCGCCGATGCCCGCCGACATCACCCGCTTCACGGCACAGGCGGCCATCCGAGCCATACCCGCTCGCCTGCTCTTCGTCGGACGCTTGAACGCACAGAAAAATCCGATCGTCCTGCTTCGCGCACTGGCCGAGCTTCCCGACGACATACATCTCGATGTCGTCGGAGATGGACCGGACGCCAGTGCGCTGCATGCACTCGCCGCTCAGCTTGGCATTGCGCACCGCATTGCCTGGCATGGCCATCAGTCACGTGACGCGATGCCGGCGATGTACGCACAGGCCTCCTGCACGCTGGTGCCGTCGCGCGACGAGGGATTCGGCCTCGTGGCCGCCGAGTCGCTGCTCTGCGAGACTCCGGTGGTGGCAGCACGATCGGGTGGGCTGCCTGACATCGTGCGTGATGGCGAGACAGGCGCTTTGCTGACGGCGCTCGATGACCCGTCAGCGTGGAGCGCCGCCATCCGACGTGTCGTCGAGGCCCCGGAGATGCGAGCGACCATGGGAGCCGCGGGACGCGCCCAGATGATTGAAACGGTCTCGCCCGCCGCTGTCGCCGAACGCTACCGGAGCGTGTACGAGACCGCGCGGCGCGGAATCGTACGTGCGCGCTGAGGTCAGAACCGCGCTGCGCATCGCGATCGCGATTGCGATCGCAGCCGTCGTCGTCCGTTTCGTCGCCCAGCAATGGGACGCGATTCGGATCAGTGCCGGTGCCCTCCATCCATCCTGGCCAGGCTTGCTCGGCGCCAGCGCATGCGTGTTCGCGGGCTACGCGGTACTCATCGCATCATGGCGGATTGTGCTGCGCATCTGGTGCAGTCCCCTCTCGCGCACTGACGCCGCGCGCATCTGGTTTGTGTCCAGCCTGGGGAAGTATGTCCCCGGCAAGATCTGGTCGATTGCGGCGATGGCGGTGCTGGCGAAGGAGGCCGGTGCATCGCCAGTGGCGGCAACCGGGTCCGCGATCATCATGCAGCTGGTGAATCTCGCCGCGGGATTCGCGGTCGTGGCGCTGGCCGGGGCAGGGGACCTGCTGGCGGCGTATCCGCTGATCCGCGCCGGCGCATGGGTGACCGTCGCGCTGACCGTTGTCGGACTCCTGATCGGCCCGGCTGTCCTGAGTTGGTCGCTTCTTGCGGCGAGCCGCGTACTGCGGCAACCCACCCCCCAGATCCCGACGATCACGCGTACGACCGTCGCGCTCATTTTTGGTGCCAATGTCGTCGCCTGGATCGCCTACGGGGTCGGATTCGGCATCTTCTGGCGCGCGCTCCTCGGCCACGGTGGTGGCATCTCGCTGGCGGCGCTGGCAGTTTACACCTCGTCGTATCTGCTCGGATTCCTGGCGCTGGTGGTGCCCGGCGGTCTCGGGGTGCGTGAGACCGCACTCACGGGCCTCCTGATTTCGCTGCGACTGGCGACGCCGGCTGATGCGGCGCTGCTCGCGGCCGCATCCCGAATCTGGCTGACTGTGCTGGAAATCATTCCCGGGCTCGCCTTTCTCCCCGGTTCTTCGTGGCGGCGCCGTACTCCCATTTCGACACCCGATGGCCCAGCTGCCTGAAGTGAACCAGAGCGACGTGCTCGAGCCGCGCCAGGCGTGGCTGCTGGCGTTGCTGACGTGCATCGCCGGCACCATGCTGCTGGCCTATCCAGCGCTCAGCGGTCAATTCCTGGTCAATGTCTACAGCGACCAGTACATCGCCGGATACTCCTTCCGTGAGTTTGGCGCACAGGTCCTGCGCGCCACCGGCGGGTTCGCGCTCTGGAATCCGTATCTGTTCGGCGGGATGCCATATGTCGGTGCGATGCACGGCGACATCTTCTATCCGACGGCGTGGATGCGGATGGTGATGCCGACCGATGTGGCAATGACCTGGGGCATGATTCTGCACTACATGCTCGGCGGTTTCGCGACGTACGTCTTTCTGCGGGCGCTTGGATTGAAGTTCGCGGGCGCACTGGTCGGCGCTGTCGCATACATGCTCAGCGGATGGAACGCGTCGTATGTCAATCCTGGCCACGACGGAAAGATCTTCGTCGGCGCCATGCTGCCGCTTGCGATGCTCTGTGTCCTCCGGGGGGTGCGCGACGGCAGGCGGTGGGCGTGGGGCGCGCTGGCGATCGTCGTTGGCCTCGGCATGCTGAGCCCCCACCCACAGCTGATGCAGTATCTGCTGGTCGGCGTCGGAATTTTTGCGCTGTATGTCGCCTTCGGGCTTGGTGCGCGCAGCCCCGATCGTCCGGTCGCGATCCGTCGCCTCGCATTCGCGCTTGGCGCCGTCGTGCTCGGGTTTGCCATCAGCGCGATTCAGTATCTCCCGGTCATGGAGTACACACCATTTTCGCCACGTGCCGGTGGGCGTGACTATGCCTTCGGTACTTCGTTTTCGTTCCCCGTTGTGGAGTTGGTCAACACGCTGATTCCCGAGTTTACGGGGATGCTGGACAAGTACTGGGGCCCGAACCGGATTCATCATCACAGCGAGTATGTCGGCGCAGCGGTCTGGCTGCTCGTGGTGGCAGCGCTCCGCACGCAAGTACGCACGCGGCACGTCATGTTCTTCGCCGGAGTCGCCCTCTTTTTCACGCTCTGGGCACTCGGTGGCGAAACTCCGTTCTACCTGCTGATCTACAACCTCGTGCCCGGCAGCAAGTTCTTCCGCGCACCCAGTACCGTCTTCTTCCAGGCCACGTTTGCACTGGCCGTTCTGGCTGGGCTGGGTGCCGACGGGCTCCTCGACAAGGTCCCATCGCGCCGCTTTCTGATCACGATGGGCGTGACGATCGGGCTGCTCTTCGTCCTCGGCGTCACTGGCGCGCTGACTGCAATCGCGTCAGCGATGGCCGATCCCGAGGTGGCTTCGCTGGTCGCGAACAACGCGGGTGATCTCATGCTCGGCGCCGTTCGCGCCATGACGTTCGCGGCGCTCGCACTCCTGATCGCGGTACTCGTCGGGCGACGCTCACTCGCACCGGCACTCGCCGGGTGGGCATTCGTTGCCGTCGTCACGATTGATCAGGTGTCTGTCATGCGGAAGTACTGGCGATTCCTGCCGCCCGCGAAACAGTCGTTCGCATCAGACGCGGCAATCGACTACATCAAGATGGCGACGACGAGTAATCCTGGGCGAGTGATCGATCGCCCGATCGATGGGAGCTGGGTGCCGCGGGATCCGGGCCTGAACTACAGTGGTTTGATGGCGCACGGCATTCGGCAGGCGAAGGGCTACCATGGCAACGAACTGCGACGGTACGACGACCTGATCGGGCGCGAAGAGGAGGGGTACCCGCAGCTCGGCAACCCGAACTTCTGGGCACTGGCGAACGTACGCTTCTTCCTGACGGACGCAGCGAAGTTCCCGATCGCGGAGGCGAAACTCGTGGTAGGTCCGACGCGCGACGCACACGGATCGACCGTGTACCTCTACGAGCTGCCAGGCGACAATCGTGCCGCGTGGGTGGCGCCGGCCATCATCAAGGCCGCCGACAGCGTCACGCTCACCACCGTCCTCGATCCACGATTCCCGGTCCATTCGGTCGCGATCTTCAGCGACAGTTCCGACGTACAGGCGGTCGCACTGCAGGCACCGCCCGCACCACTCGACCTGCCCGTCGCCATCACACGATACGACGCTGGCGCCATCTCGATCTCGCTTGGTGCTCCAGCGCCGGCCGGCTCGGCACTCATCGTCTCCGAGAACTTCTACCCGGGCTGGACCGCCACTGTCGACGGAAGGCCAGTGACGGCCTCGCGTGCCATGTACTCCCTCATCGGCGTCCCGCTTCCTGCCGGTGCAAGGACGGTCGAGCTGCGATTCGCCAGCGCCAGCTACGAGAGGGGCAAGGCGATCACGCTGGCCGCCGTCGGGCTTTCGCTCATCCTGGCGCTTGGCGGCGTGGCGATGGACCGGAGGAAGACGGCGTGACGGTTGCTGACGCGACTGTTGCGACGCCGACTTCCATGTCTGGAGAGCGTGCGCTGGTCATTGTGCCGACCTTCAATGAGCGTCACAACGTCGCGCGCATCATCGAGGCCGTGCTTGCACAGGACCCGCGCTTGTCGGTCCTCATCGTTGATGATGGCTCGCCGGACGGTACCGGCACGATCGTGGATGAGATCGCCAAGCAGAACGACCGAGTCCATGTGCTTCACCGCGCGAAAAAGATGGGACTCGGCACCGCCTATCTGGCAGGGTTCAAGTGGGCCCTCGCGCGCGACTATGCATTCGTGTTCGAGATGGATGCGGATTTCTCGCACGACCCGAATCACTTGCCTGAATTTCTGCGGAGCATCGCCGACGCCGACCTGGTCCTGGGCTCGCGATACCGCGACGGAAAGGTGACCGTCGTGAACTGGCCGATCTCTCGACTGATCCTGAGCTACGGGGCGAACATCTACGCGCGCACCGTGACGGGTCTCCAGCTGTACGATGCCACGGGTGGCTTCAAATGCTTCCGGCGCAGTGTGCTCGAGGCGATCGATCTGGATGACGTGCGCTCCAACGGCTATGCCTTCCAGATCGAGGTGAGTTTCCGCGCCTGGAAGAAAGGGTTCCGAATCGCGGAGATTCCGATCGTGTTCACGGATCGGACCGAGGGGGAGAGCAAGATGTCGAAACGTATTTTCCGTGAAGCGATCTGGATGGTGTGGCGGCTGCGCTGGTGGTCGATCACGGGACGGCTCTGATGGCGGCGGAAGCCGGGCGGGCCTTCTGGAAAATGTCCGGGTCGGGGAACGACTTCATCTTCTTCGACTCGCGGGGACGGGGCTTATCAGCGGACCCACTCGAAACGCCCGCCGAGATTGCGTCCCTCTGCCGATCCCATCTCGGCGTTGGTGCCGACGGGATCGTCTTCATTGTCGACGCGCCAGGCGTCGCGTTCGGCATTCGGTACTACAACGCAGATGGATCCCGGGCAACGCTCTGCGGAAATGCATCACTATGCGCCGCGCAAAGTGCCGTGATGCTTGGACTTGCGATCCGCGAACAGATGTTTCACTTCATGTCGGACGCAGGCTCCATCGCCGCTTCGGTCGATGGCGGTGGAGCCGCCTCGGTCCGCCTGGCCGCAGTCATGTCATTGGAGACCGCGGCGACCGAGGTGTGCAGGGCCGGCGAACTCCGCATCGGGTTCGCAGTCGTCGGCGTTCCGCATCTGGTCGTGCTGGTGGCTGATCTTTCTGCGGTTGAAGTGGCCCAACGCGGCCGAGACCTTCGGTATGGCGCCGACCGGGCTCCAGCAGGTGCCAACGTCAATTTTGTGACACCCGGTAGTGGGTCGAACGAGTGGCGGATCAGGACCTACGAGCGCGGCGTCGAGGCGGAAACATACGCCTGCGGCACGGGCGCAGTGGCGGCAGCAGCGTGCCTGGCTTCGTGGCGGATGGCGACGGGCGACACTGGAATTCGACTCAGAACGGCGAGTGATCGCGTGCTCACGGTGCGCTTGCCGGAAGGTACGGACGGCGGCTGGAGCGAGCTGTCCGGCGAAGGTCGCATCGTGTTTCACGGCGTGCTCCACGAGTACCGCTGACACGGGCCGAATCAGGGCCGGACGCGCTCAGGGGTCGACGCAGAGCGTCCAAAACGGCAGTCCAAGGCCGTGACGGAGGTGTGACGAGGCATTGGTGGAATTTGTGCCTAACCGACCCGGCTTTCCACAGCAGCGCTCCGAAAGAGGCACTTATCCACAGTTTTCCACCCTCTCTGGTTTACATAATACTTCTTATAGGAAGTAAGGTCGGGCAACCGTGACGTCCTCCGGGAGACAAAAACGCCGGACGCGCGATCCTCGCGCGTCCGGCGTGTCAGGCAACCAGGACGACCTATTGCTTGACGGCCAGCTCGCCAAGTCGGACGTGTGCTTCGGCCGCCAACGGTCCCTTTTCGTCGCGCGAAAGTTCGGTCCAGATTCGAAGCGCCTCAGTCGTATTGCCTGCGGTCATGTACGCCCTGGCAGCGTCCGCCTGACGCTGAACCTTGCCGTCACCGTAGCTCGTCGCGGCCGCCGCCAGGTAGGCTTTCGCCGCGTCGGATGGCTTGTTCAGGCCTTCATAGGCAGCGGCCATGAGTGTTTGCAGCGTGGCACCGAGCCGACTGGCGCCTCCCCCGGCGGACAGCGCCTCGAGCTTCTTCAGCGCGTCAGCGGTCTTCCCCTGCGTCATCAGCGACTGCGCGAGCAGCAGGCTTGCCCGGTCACCGGCTGACGTACCAGCGTATCGCGTCGCAACCTTGTCGAGCTCTGCGACCGCGTTGGTCGGATTCTGCGACGTCGCGGCCTGGGCCTGGAAGAACGCGCGCTCCGCATTCTGGATCTTGGTCTGCGCCGACTTCTGCCATACGAAGCCGCCGACGACCGCCAGCGCGATGCCGCCGACGCCGATCGAGACCAACTTCTGATTCGCCTTGAACCAGCTCGCGAGCGAGTCGAGCCCGCCCTCTTCGAATTCCGACATTGGTACAGGTCTGGAGACGCGGGCGCCGGACGGCACCCAGAGACGGACAGCCCGGACACCGGATCGATGGTGGGGTCCGATAACCTTACAAGTTGGCGGATATGTTGGCCAAGGACAAGCGCGCCACCCCCTGCAACCAATCCCGGAACCGGTCTACACTCGAATCCGTGACTCTGCACACTGCGGTGTCGTCTCTATGCTGGAGCCCGGTTCGATCGTGTCACCGGACTCCTGAGTGCCCGGTCAGTGTCGTCCGGAATGCTTGCTGGCGAGCCCGCTGTGCGCGACGTCGCGTTCAGGTACCCTTACCTCCATGCCAATGCCGAACTTCCTCGCGTCTGCCGTGCGACGCCTCGCGCTGACGATTGGCGCCGCCGCGGTGCTGATTGCGACGCCGATTCAGGCGTCAGCCGACAAGCCGCGCGGCAAGCGGCCTGTGGCCGCCGCGAATCGCAAGACGCCGAGGCCCGTGGCTGGCAGTCGCGCAAAGGTGGCGACTCGTCGTGCAGCGGCAGCGCGAGCGCGCCGCGTCCGAAACAACCGGAGCCGGCATCGCTACTACGGCCCGATTGTCCCCGATGTCGCGCAGGCGTCGTTCGTCTCGGATTCGGCCGAGGTACTGCGCGATTCGATTGTCTCGCTCGCCCGGCAGCAGATCGGCACGCCGTACGTCTGGGGCGCCGAAACACCCGGACAGGCGTTCGACTGCAGCGGTCTGGTGAAGTACGTCATGTCGTGGTTGAATGTGAGCCTTCCCCGGACCGCGAACGAACAGGCGTACACCGGTATCCGGATCGGCCGTGACCTCGACCGCATGAAGCCAGGTGATCTGCTGACATTCGGCTCTGGGCGCAGGATCACACATATCGCGATCTACTCCGGTAATGGGAAGTACGTCCATGCCAGCCGGCCAGGCGTTGGCGTCGTGGAGAGCATGCTCAATACGAGCGCCTCGCGATTCCGCGGCGCCGTCCGGCTGGTCGCCGATGCCGATACAGCAACCGCGAAGTCAGCACCGATTCCCTGATCCCTCGGTCGCCCGTCCGAACGCCCTCGGCCTGCGCTGAGGGCGTTCCCGTTTTTCGGGGTCGCGGTTGGTCCAGGCGGGCGTCGAGGTCGGTTGTCAGGCTGGATAGCTTGAAGGGGTTGTGACCGCGTAGCACGCGATCCCCCTGCCCTGGAGTTGCATGCGATATCGCGTGCTCGTGACCGACGAAATTGATCCCGATGGACTGGCAGTTCTGCAATCCGAACCGCGGCTGGATGTCGATGAAGTCCCGACCCTGTCTGCGCCTGAACTGCTCGCCCGGATTCCGGAATACGACGCGATCGTCGGTCGCAGCGCATCGCGCATCAGCAGCGCGCTGCTTCGCGCCGGCACGAGGCTGCGCGTCGTGGGTCGCGCGGGCGTGGGCGTCGACAACGTCGACATGGCCACCGCCACCGAACTTGGCGTGGCGGTAATCAATGCGCCGGCAGGCAACACGGTCGCCGTGGCGGAACTGCTCTTCGGGTCACTCATCGCACTGTTCCGGCACATCGTCCGGGCGGACACCTCGATGCACGCCGGCAGTTGGGATCGATCGACCCTGCTCGGCAATGAGCTGAAGGGTCGAACGATGGCGATCGTAGGTGTGGGCCGCATCGGATCGGAGGTCGCGATGCGCGCGCATGCGTTCGGCATGGACGTGATCGGCTACGATCCGTACGTGGGCGATGAACGGTTCCGTGCGCTCCGCATTCAGCGCGCGCCGTCACTCGAAGCGCTGCTGCCCGACGCCGATGTGCTCACGATCCATACACCGCTCACGCCGGAGACGACGGGCATGATGGGCCGTCGTGAACTCGCGCGCATGCCCTCGGGATCGGTCCTCTGCAACCTCGCGCGTGGCGGCATCGTCGATGACGCTGCGCTCGCGCAGGCGCTGCAATCGGGTATTCTGCGCGGCGCCTGCATTGATGCGTTCGCGGAGGAGCCGTTACCGAAGGCGCACCTGCTGCGCTCACTGCCCAACGTGCTGCTGACACCGCACCTCGGCGCATCAACGGCCGAGGCCCAGCGGAACGTCGCGGTCGACGTCTGCGAAGCCGTGCGGGAAGCGTTGCTGCATGGCGAGCTCACCCGATCGCTGAATGTTGCCTCCGTCACGGGCACCGAGTGGCGTGAATTGCAGCCCGCGCTGCTGGTGGCACAGCGTGCGGCGGCGATCGCGCGCGCGCTGCTGCTCGACCAGGGCATCAGCATCATTCAGCGCGTCCGGCTGCGCGTCAGCTCGGACCTGATCGGGGCGGGAGCGGCCTTGCTGTCCGCGGCCTGCGCGGGCATCCTTGAAGGTGTGATCGATGATGGACGACTCAACCTGATCAACGCCCGGTCGATGGCGGAGGCGCGCGGCATCGAACTCTCGATCGGCGAACTGTCCGACATGGACCGCACCGCCACGGTGGACGTGTCGCTGGGCGGCGGTGTTCGCGAGATCGGCGTGGTGGCGATGGCCCCCCCGGGTGGCCCGGCGCGCGTGACACGCATCGGTGCCTTCCACGTCGACGTCACGCCACGCCAGACGATGATCGTCCTGACCAACAACGACGTGCCAGGCGTCATTGGTCGCGTCGGAACTGTGCTCGGTGACGCACACGTGAACATTGCCGAGTACCATCAGGCGCGACTGGCGCAGGGTGGCGAGGCGCTTGCCGCAATCTCGGTTGACGGCATTGTCGCCCCCGCCCTGCGTGCCCGGCTGCTGGCATTGCCGGACGTGCGCACGGCAACCATCGTCCGTTTCGGTGGTGGTACCGCCGAGCGCTCCATCGGAGCATGACGAGCGCGCTGGTCACGACGGACGCAGACATTCGGCTGAGTGTCAGCCGCGACGCCTCCGGTCTGGAACTGATTCCTGATGCCGTCGCGCGGCCGACCTCGCGGGACGAGGTGCTCGCGCTGCTCGCGCAGGCAGCGCGCGACCGAACGCCGGTCACGGCGGCAGGTGGGCAGACCAGTACCACTGCCGCGTCGCTGACCGATTGCGGTCTTCTCCTGTCGATGAAGAACATCGGCGGTATTCGCGATATCGATCCGGTCTCCCGGACCGTCCGCGTCGGGCCGGGTGAACTGCTCGGCCCACTGAAGCGAACGTTGGCCGCCGACGGGTGGTTGCTCGCGCCGGATCCCACCAGTGAGGAGGACTGCACCGTAGGTGGAGCCATTGCGTGCAATGCATCCGGCGCACGATCCCTCAGGTACGGGCCAATCCGCTCGCATGTGCGCGGCTTGACCGTCGCGTTGCTCAATGGCGATGTGCTCGAGTTGCGACGCCCCTCGATCGAGAAGAACACCGTCGGCTATGCGCCGGTGCATGATCTCGTCGATTGGTTCGTCGGCAGCGAGGGCACGCTCGGCATCATTCTGGAAGCGGAGTTGGCACTCCTGCCGCTGCCGGCATGGGTCATCGGGCTCTCGATCCCCTTCCCCACCGAGCAGGCCGCACTGGCGTTCGTCATCGCGGCGCGTGAGTCACACACACTTGCGCCGCGTTGCCTTGAATTTCTCGACGCGGGCGCGATGGCGATCGCTCGACACGCCGCGCAGGATGCCGGCTGGGCAACTCAGGCACAGGCGTTGATCTACACCGAACTGTCCGGGGCAGACGCTGACGAGCCGCCCCTCGATGCGTGGCTCGATCTCGCATCGACGCACGCAGCCCTCGAGGATGACATCCGGGTGTACGATGGCGAAGCGGCGCTGCGTGACGCACGACGGCTGCGTCACGCCATTCCTGCCACGATGCACGAGCGCGCCGCACCGCACCGCGCCAACGGCGGCCGCCGGATTTCGACCGACTGGGCGGTGCCCTATCGTCTGCTCGGTGATGCGTTGGCGGCGTCGCGACGCGCGGTGTCGGAGCGCGGCCTTGCACAGCCAGTGACATTCGGCCACGCCGGCAACGGGCATCCGCATCAGAACTTCATCGCCCGTGACGCGGCAGAGATTACGCTGATCACCGAGGCGGTCAGCGCCACACTTCGCGAGGTGATTGCACTGGGCGGAACGGTGGCGGCGGAACACGGGATCGGCAAGATCAAGTCGCGTTGGCTGCCACTGCAGATGTCCGCCACACAGCGCGCCATCATGCGCGCCGTGAAGCACGAACTCGACCCGCACCATCTGCTCGCGCCTGGCAACATTCTGTGACCGCGTTCCGATCGGTGGTGCTGGACGTCGACTCCACCGTCAGCGCCATCGAGGGCATCGATTGGCTCGCGGAGCAACGGGATGCGACCACGGCGCGTGCCGTTGCCGCGCTCACCGCCGACGCGATGGAGGCACGTGTCTCGCTGGACGATGTCTACCAGCGCCGGCTGGAGATCATTGCCCCCACGCGCGCGGAGATCGCGGCGTTGTCACAGGTGTACATCACGGCGGCGCTGCCGGGTGCTCGCGAGGCCATTGCATCCTGGCACCGTGCCGGTGTTCACGTGCTGCTGGTGAGCGGCGGGTTGCGCGATGCAATTCTGCCACTTGCGGCATGGCTCGAGATCGACGCCAGCGATCTTCATGCGGTTGACGTCGTGTATGATACCGATGGAACGGCCATGCGAATTGTGTCGGGCGCACCGCTCGCGCGACGTGGCGGAAAACCCATCGTCGTGCAGTCGCTGACGCTCGCCCGCCCGCTGCTGGCGGTCGGGGATGGCGCCACCGACGCAGAACTTGCATCGTGTGTCGATCGCTTTCTGGCGTTCACCGGGGTTGTTCGCCGGATCAGCGTCGTCGCTGCTGCCGGTGGCGAAGTCGCAGATTTCGCCAGCCTCACTCCCATCGTGCTTGGATCCTGATGCTGACCAACGGTACCTTCTTTCTGCCTGGCCCGACGGAAGTCAGGCCGGAGATTCTCGCGCAACTCACGCGCCCGATGATCCCCCATCGTGGTGCCGAGTTCGAAGCGATCTATGCCCGCTGCGACGCCGGACTGCGTCCGATCTTTCGCACCTCCCGACCGGTGTACATCGCATCGGCATCGGCCACCGGCTTGATGGAAGGCGCGATCCGCTGCGCTCCGGCCGGTACCGTCCTCGCGCTCGTCAACGGCGCGTTCTCCGAACGATTTGCGCAGGTCGCGGCCAGCTGTGGCAGAGTGGTGGTTCGCGATGAGGTCGCGCTCGGTCAGCACCACCTGCCCGAGCAGGTCGCCGCGTTGCTGCGCGCGTGTGGTGCCACGGTCGTGACGCTGACGCACTCCGAGACATCGACGGGGGCGATGAACGACATCGAGGCTCTCGCCCTCGTGATTCACGCGCATGGCGCGGTGATTCTGGTTGACAGTGTCACCGGACTCGCCGGCGCGCCGCTCGAAACCGATGCCTGGCATCTCGACTTCGCGTTCACAGGCTCACAGAAGGCACTGGCACTTCCCCCTGGGCTCGCGCTCGGTGTCGCCAGCCAGTCCTTCATCGATGCAGCGGCAGCGAACCGCCATCGCGGCACCTACTTCGATCTCGTCGAATTCGAGAAGTACGCGTCGAAGAACCAGACGCCGAACACGCCAGCCATCTCGCTGTTCTTCGCACTGGCGCAACAGGTCGAGGCCATCGTGACCGAGGGCATCGAGCGCCGCTGGGAACGCCATCGGAAGATGCAGGCGCTGACGCTGGGTTGGGTGGAGCGCCTGGCCGCCACCCTCGACGCGGCGTTTGCGCCACTGGCTCCGTCATCCGGGCGTTCGCCCACGGTCACCTGCATCACACTCCCAACGTCGCTGAACGGCAGCACCATTGCTGCTGCCGTCGCCGAGCGTGGGTTTGTGATTGGCGCAGGCTACGGCCCGCTCCGCGAGCGGACGATTCGCATTGGGCACATGGGTGACCATACCGAGGAAGGGCTCCAACGCTGCCTCTCATGCGTCGAGGATGTGCTCGTGTCACAGCTGCGCCGCTGAGCGGGCACGACGGCCCCCTGTTCACGCCCACAACGCGCCAGATTCAGTCGGCCTCGATTCAGTCGCCGTAGCGCGGACGAATCACCGCCATGGCGTCGTCCCAGCTGCGGGCCATGTCCTCGACCGTCTGGCTCACGTCCGGCATGCGACCAGATTGTGGAACCCGCACGAGGCGCTGGTGGAGCGTTCGCGCAGCGTGTGACACGGACCGCAAAGGCGTCACCGCGGCATCGACCGGCTCGCCATGCTGAGCAAGCCAGGAGCAGACGTCGGCGCCGATCTCGAATGACGCGCCACACTGCTGCAGCGTCGCGAACGCCCACCGTTGATAGTGCTCAGCGTCGCCACCCTCGAGCCACGCACCATGCGATCGCAGCGCCTGGCCGAATCGGCGCACCGGGTTGCTGCCCGGAATTCGCGTCGCGTGAAATCGTGCCAACGCAATGGCGAGTTGTTTCCGCTCACTCGAACTGCGGTGCGCGATGCGGTCCAGCTTCACGATCTGCGCGAACGGGGCGAGCTGCGCACTGCCGATGCCTGCCGTGATCAGCGCATCGAGGTCGTCACCCTCAACCTCCGCGCCGACGGGGCCATGCAGGTAGCGGAGCCGGTGCGCGTGCCGATCATACCCCGTGACAGCGATCTGGGTCTTGAGGTGTTCGCGTTGATAGCTGCTGCCGGCCATGTCCGGCAGATGAAAGGCGTCGACCTCCACGATGACGGCGTTGCCGCGATCCAGTTGCTCGACGAGGTGCGCCAGCAGTGGCCGCCAGACGAACAGTTCCTCGACAGCGATACCATAACACGCCCAGAGATCCGTCGTGGCAACACGAGTCTGGGTCCACTGGTCTCCCTCGAAGTCCGCGCAGAGGGATGGCATGAGCACCGGCGCCGGCTCGAGATCGAGCGTGCCCATCAGCCCGATCCAGACATCGAGATGACTGTTCGTCGTACTCCACACGCGCGCACCCTGATGCAGGGCATGCGGTCCCCGCCAGGCCAGTTGTGCCGACCCGACGAAGCCTGGCTGTGATTCAAAATCTGATCGCGCTGCCATGCCCAAGAATCCATCCCTGCGACCGCGGCATCGCGATCACGATTCATTCCAACGGAAGTAGAAGTGCGAACGGTACCACGAAGAACGCGACCGGATTCGCCGCGGGTAAGCCCGCCGCAATCAGGACGATTGACGCAAGATCTGCGTATCAGAAACTTCTAATGAACAGGAAATGACGTCCCGCGGTACCCAGAGACCGCTCGGCCGCACCCCGAAGACGCCTTCACCATCCCATTCATAACCTGGAATACGGGCTTCGCGCCACTTTCAGACCGCCCCGGCGAACTGGGCGCACGTGCCGCAATGCGTCCCCATCACCGCCAACGCCGGCTGGCGGGGCGCAGGCTCAGCCAATGTGCCCCGTTTCGAGCTCAGTGAGTCCGGCCGCGCGATCCCGCGGCGCGTACAGATGCAAACCGCAGGGCACGAATCCCGCCTCTGAGAAGCGTTTTCGGTACCATGCTGCCGGGCGAGGCTCGAGGGCGGCGACATCGCCTTCGATCTCATCGCTCGCTGTGAACACTTCCAGCCACGCCAGCCCGCCGGTGTGTACCTGGAGCGTCTCGAGGGCCGTGCCCAGCGTACGCGCCTGTACGTAATTGAGCACGCCGCAGCAGATCACCAGGTCAAAACCCTCGGGGTGCGACTCATGGAGCCGCAGCGCCTCGAGCGTCTCGACGGAGCCGAGCCGAAGGCCGCGCGTCCTGCCGAATCTGCCGACGGCGTACTCGCTCGGCTCGACACCAACGTAGGTCAGCTTCGGCCTCAGCCCCCGAAGAATCGGCTGCCAGTGCCCCTCCCCCGCGCCAACATCGAGAACGGATCGAATGGGGCGATCGAGCACATACTCGGCAGCCGCCAGCGTAAAATTCACGATCCGCTTGATCTGCGCCGGTGTTCGGACGCGATGCTGACGACTACGGTACCATTTGTCGAAATACGCCTTGTCGTACGCCATGAGGCTGGTCGGGGAAGACATTGTGGTGGCGTGTGATCGTGCGCAGATTCGCCCGACGTGACTCACCCCATGACTGAAGCTGCTCGCGATGGGCTCCGCGCGCGACTGGCTGAGCGACTCCCGCCGCGATGGCGCACACGGTTTGCACCGGCGCCCACTGGATACCTCCACCTCGGCCACGCCGTCAATGCGGTCTACGTCTGGAGCGTCGCGCGTGCCTTTGGAGGCGAAGTCGTACTCCGGATCGAGAATCACGATCGGCAGCGCTCTCGCGTGGAGTACGAGCGAGCGATCCTCGCCGATCTGGCCTGGCTGGGCCTGACATGGGACAATCCCGTCGTCGGACAGCCAGATCCCATCCGGCAGTCTGATCGCACGGAGGCCTATGCACGTGCCCTCGGAGTGCTGGTGCAGTCAGACCGGGTGTACGCTTGCCGATGCTCCAGGCGCGAGATCGCGAGTCACGGTGCCAGTTCCGGGGAACTACGGTACCCGGGGACCTGCCACGCTGCGAATGTTTCCCATGATGAAACGCCGGCACGGCGCCTCTGGCTCCCCGACACTGCCGTGCGATTCGACGATCTGCGCCACGGACCCGTGACGCAGGTGCCGTCCGAACAGTGCGGCGATCTGCTGCTTCGCGATCGACTCGGGCAATGGACGTACCAGTTCGCGGTCGTGTGCGATGACATCGAGTTTGGCACCGACGTGATCATCCGGGGCGATGATCTGCTTGCATCAACCGGGCGACAGATGCTGCTGCATGAGCAGCTGGGGCGTGTTGCCTCACCACTCGTCCTGCACCATCCACTGGTTCTCCATCCAGATGGAAAGAAGCTCAGCAAGTCGAGCGGTGACACCGCGCTGCACGAGCTTCGCGCTATCGGCTGGACGCCAGAACAAGTGCTCGGTCATGCCGCCTGGCGTGGCGGATTGCAGGGGAGTCCGGCGGAGATGAGTGCGCCGGACCTCGCATCCCTGTGGCATCTGCCATGATGAGTTCCACGTGGCAGCTGTTCCTGCTCGGGCCGCTGCGCCGCTAAGTTGCGACGATGCGGATAGGCAACGGGTGAGAATGACGGGTAACTCCGCACTCCAGGAGCTTTTCGACTCCTGCTGCGCCGCTGAGCTGATGGCCGACGGAATCCGGTTGTCGGCGACCGCGCTGCATCATGGTGCGGACGATTGGGCGCGCGCCCTTCGGCGGGCCGGCGTGACGCGTGGCGATCGAATTGTGTGCGCGTTGCCGAACGGCGCCGCACTCGCGCAGCTCCTCGTCGCCGCGCTGGCGGATGGCATCACGTTGGCGCCGGTTCCGCCGCACAAGGATGTCGTACCGCTGCTGGAGTCGCTCGATGCCAGGATTGCGATCGCACTGGAGTCGACCCATCGACACGTCGCGGTTCCGTCGCGAACCGGCGGCCCCCCGGGGGGGCCGATGTATCCTCGCGCCTCCGCTGTGCGGTCTGACTCGGTCGCGTTCCTGCTGCGTAGTTCAGGGTCGACGGCGACCCCCCGGTGGTCGGCACTCTCAGAGCGCGGCGTGCTGGCGGTTTTGGAGAGTCATCTGCCATTTCTCGACATGGACGGTGCTGTCACGCTGTGCATCCTCCCGTGGCACCATGGCTTTGGGCTCATCCTCGGGCTGCTTCCTGCGCTGCTGCGTGCACGCAGGGTCATCACGACGTCAGAACCCGCACGGGACGCGGCGACACTTCTCGGTCTGGCGCAGGTGAACGGAGCCACGCAGATGAGCATGGTGCCACTGATCGCAGCGCGGCTCGCGGAGCGCGACGATGGCCGGGCGCTGTTGCATTCGCTCCACGGCGGCCTGGTGGGCGGCGCGCCAATTGACACGGCACTGGCCTCGGTGCTCGGCGGCAGCAGACTCCGCGTGGGTTACGGTCAGACGGAAGCGGGGCCTGGGATCATGCTTGGGCACCCGGGAGAATTCTCCGCGGCCTTCATCGGACGACCGGTGGGGTGTGAGGTGCGCATCGACGCCGACAGTGTGCTTGCATTTCGTGGTGCAAACGCGAGCGACGGCGTCTGGGAGGATGGCGCACTGCACGCGCTGGATCGCGACCGATGGCATCGGACCGACGATCTGGTCACGTGCGCCGACGGCGCGTACACCTTCGTAGGTCGAGCGTCGACGTCGTTCAAGCTTGCCAACGGCACCGTCATCGATGCGCCACGCATCGAGGCGTCGCTCCGATCGCAGCTGCCGCGAATTTCCGACCTTGTCCTCGTGTCGCACGATGGCGGTGGTATCGACGTGCTCTACTCGACGCACGACGCGCTTCCCGTCGATCCGGCGGAGGTCCGTCGTCTGCTCGGTGGGCTGCGGGCGTATCTGCGCTCCTCGGTGTGCGTGAGCATTGACGCCTGGGCACGATCGGCGAAAGGTGAGATTGACCGACGCCGGCTGCCCGCGATCTCCTGACCCTGCGCCTCCACTGCGTCCGCGGCCTTCACTTCCATTCTCCTGCCGATGCCTCACGCACCACTCCCGATTGATCTCTACGGCTGGTTTGACACGCTGACCGATGCTGAGGACCGTTCACGACTGGCGATGCGCGCAGTGCTCGAGCGGGACATCGCGCCCGTGGCCGACGATCACTGGGATCGTGGTGAGTTCTATCACGACGCACTCGCCGGCTTTCACGCCCTCGATCCGCTGGCACACTATTTTGACCCATCGGCTGCGAATCGCGCGGTGATCGATGGGCTGTACTCGCTGGAACTGGCGCGAGTCGACCCATCGATGGCAAGCTATTTCGGCGTGCACGGCGGGCTCTGTCTCGGCTCGATCCTGCTGTTGGGATCAGCAGCACAGCGTGAGGAATGGCTGCCGGCGCTGCGGGCGTTCTCGAAGATCGGATGCTTCGGCCTGACGGAGCCTGATGTCGGTAGCGGCGTGGCGCGTGGCCTGACCACACGCTGTCGCCGCGAGGGCGACCGCTGGGTGCTGAATGGCGAGAAGAAATGGATCGGGAACGCGACCTTCGCCGATATCGTCGTCATCTGGGCACGAGACGAAGCGGACGATCAGGTCAAGGGATTCATCGTTCGCACATCGCTGCCTGGGTACGCCGCGCGCCTGATGACGGGCAAGATCGCACAGCGTGCGCTGGCGTCAGGATGGATCACGATGTCGGAGCTTCGCATTCCGGAATCGGACCGCTTGGCGAACGCGAACAGTTTTGCCGACACGGCGCGTGTCCTGAGCGCAGCACGAATCGGTGTGGCCTTCCAGGCCGTCGGCTGCGCGATGGGCGCCTACGAGCATGCCCTGCGTTACGCCAGAGAGCGTGAACAGTTCGGTCGACCGATTGCCGGCTTTCAGCTGGTGCAGATGATGCTGGTGCGCATGCTCGGCAACGTGACGGCAATGCTCGGCATGGCGCTTCGCGCCGCGCGGCTCCAGGATGCCGGGCGCGCCACTGACGCGCACACATCGCTCGCCAAGCAGTTCTGCGCCTTCCACTGCCGCGAAACGGTGCAACTCGCACGTGAGATGATGGGCGGCAATGGCGTGCTGCTCGAGCATGGTGCTGCGCGCCTGTTCGCCGATGCGGAGGCGATTTATTCGTATGAAGGCACGAACGAAATGACGGCGCTGGTCGTCGGGCGGGCGATCACGGGCGTCGGGGCGTTCGTGTGATGAACCCGGGGATCGTCCGGGCGCCCCCTCGGCGGCCCGATCCGGTCGGCGGCGGCGCAACCAACTGACCGCTGCGCGCGACTGCCGACTGACTGGCCCGCGATCCAACCTTCAAGGCGTGAATGCGGCGCGCATGAACACGAAGCGCCCATTGGCTCCGAACGGAATGAACGGGCCGAAGAGCCGCGTCCCACCGAAGTTCTCAGGATTGTTGACGCTGAGTCGATCCGGATAGACGTCGAACAGATTGTCGACACCGAGCGTCGCGCTCAGCTTCTTGTCCACCTGGTAGGTGGCACTGACATCGGTGATCCAGCGGCCGGTAAACGTCTGGTCCTGCGGATCACGCACTGACAAGGGATCTCTGCCGGCGGGGACCACGGTGCTCAGATTCGGCCGACTGATGACGCTGCCGAAGTACGCCTGCTGCAGCTGGACCGTCGTCTTGCCCTGCGTGTAGGTCGCCGAGGCGCGGAACGAGTTGCGCGGCTGCGATTCGACCAGCCGCGATCGTTCCACGCGGCCGAAGAGTTACGCCTGCCCGACCGCCACCAGCTCAGGCGTCGGCGCCGATACCCGCTTCAACCGCACGAAGTTGTTGTTGTAGCCAACGGTCATGTTCAACAGCCGCTTCTCGCCCATGTCGACGAGGTATCGCATCACCACATCGACACCGGTGGTGCGCGTATCGACCGCGTTGGTGAAGAACCGTGGCCGGATATCGACACCCGTGACGCCGTTGGCCGCCAGCACCGCGCGGACGCCGGCGCCGGTAAAGTTCTCTGACAGCACGATGCGATCGTCGACATCGATCCGGAACCAGTCGACCGTGGTGCTGAAGTTTCCGTTTGGCGAGTAGGTGATGCCGGCGCTCCGATTCTGCGACTTTTCGGCGCGAAGCGGCTGCGCACCGAGCGCACGGGCTGCTGGCTCATCGACCGAGAGTGTCAACGCCTCCGTCGGTGTCGGCACGCCACCGATGATCAACACGTTGCTGGCGGTGGCGCGGTAGAACGCCTGCCCCAGCGTCGGCGCGCGGAATCCAGAGTTGTACGCGCTGCGGATCGCGAATCCCCGGCCGAGATCGAATCGTCCCGTGACCTTGCCGATGGTCGCGTCACCGAAGTCGGAAAACGATTCACGACGACCCGCCGCGCCGAGTGTCAGTCGCGTGAATGGCGTCAGCTCCAGGTCGAGGTAGAGGGCGTTGCTGCGCCGCCGCGCGTTGTCCGTGGCCCTGGCGTCGACCGGTCGGAATCCATAGAAGAGCTGTGAACCGGAGACGGTCGCCTGGCCGACCTCGGGGCCGTCCAGCACGCGGACGCCGCCGTCAGTATACGACGCCAGCTCGCCTTCAAAAATCCGATAGCGATCGCGCCGTGCCTCGACCCCGAAGGAAACATTCAGCGGCTGGGGAAGGCCGACCGCGATGCCCTTCGAAAAATCGATGTTGCCAGTGAGCTGTGTCGCCAGCAATTCACCCGCGAAGAACTGGGTGGGACTTGCCAGACCGAGCGTGGGGTTGTTCGAGTTCTTGACGTCGAAGCGGAAGCGGTTGCCACCGTAGTTGCCGCTGACGTCCCAGTTCCAGCCGCCCACGGTTCCCTTGACGCCGGCCGCTCCGCTTCCATCGGTGCTGAGGCCCCAGATCTGCGGCAGGAATCCGTTCGGGTACAGCCCGCGCACGACCACGCGCTCCGACGGCCGACGCGGGAACCCGAAGGCCTGACTCTGGCGACGTGTCATGCCTCCGAATGAATACACCTGCACACCATTGGCGAAGGTGTAGGCGGAGTTGTAGAGTGCACCGCCTTCCTTCAGTGCAGCGTCACCGTACCAGGCGTTGTTTCGCGCGAGTGACAGGCGTTCCGGCGCCACACGGCCAATCGAGTCGTCGTTGAAGAACTGTGCCCGCAGATCCGGGGCGCTGCGATTCGTCAATCCACGGTCGCGGTACTCGCCGCTGACGTTGAAGTAGCCATTGTTCCCGACGGCCCAGCTCTTCGTCCCATCAAGTTGTACTACGCCACCGTCGTTGAAACGGACCTGGCCGATGGTGGCGTTGAGCTGACTGACGGTGGAGTTCACGCGACCGATGGTGCTCGAAAACTGCGCCGGCGCGTTCTGTTTCAGGATGATGTTGACGACACCAGCAATTGCATCGGAGCCATACTGCGCTGCAGCACCATCCCGGAGCACTTCGATCCGGTCGATGGCGGCAGCCGGGATGGCATTGATGTCGGTGCCGCTGCTTCCGCGTCCGACCGAGTTGTTCACGGCCACGACCGCACCGATGTGCCTCCGCTTGCCATTGATCAGGACCAGTACCTGGTCCGGGTTCATGCCTCGCAGCGTGAACGGGCGCTGCCCGTCCACACCACCCGCGATGCTCGAGCGCGGGAAGTTCAACGATGGGACCAGCATCTGCAGGATTTGCGCGGTCTCCGTTCGTCCGGTCTGCTTGATCTGTTCGGCCGTGATCACGTCGATCGGAACGGCGGCGGTCGTGACCGTCCGCTCTCCACGACGAGAGCCGACGATGGCAACCGCAGCCAGGGTCGCCGCCGCCTTCTTGAGCGCAAGATTGACGGTGACGGTCTGCCCGGCGGTCACGGTGATCGCCTGCGTGCCGTTGGCGTAGCCGATCAGCCGCACCAGCAGCTGATACTTGCCGGGCGGCGCGACAAACCGAAACGTCCCGTCGTTTCGTGACAGCGCCCCGATCGTCTGCCCAGCCAGCAAGACGCTGACGCCAGGAATCGGCGATCCATCCCCTCGGCTGTGATCCTGCCGGCGACAGTACCTCGTGGGCTCTGCGCACGCAGCTCCGGGAGCGGAAGCGCGGCGGCAAGAATCAGAAATACGGCTGACGTGTATCGAACAGAGCGAAGGTTGAGCATTCATGCCTCGAGGCCGTCCGGCCGTGAGTCGTAAAGTGCCCCCACGTCTGGGGCTGCGAACACTCTAGGTTCCACTTGATTCGTCGGTTGCGCCAGAGGTTGCTGCAAGCATCGAAATCGCTCCGGCATTCTGGCGCTGCGCCGCGCGCCGGTCTCGCGAGAGCGGCCACACGTTGAAGCGCGATGTGGTGACGGGGGCGATTCCCGCGGCAGCTCCGAGCCGTATTGCACTCGGACACTTCCCGCTCCTGAGAGAGACAGCCAGGAGTGGCGCCGCGGACACCATTGGTCAGACGCTCTCGCCCGTTCGAAATACCGAACCCCACCTTGCGCTGCAACAGCTTTCTCAATGCCCCTGGGCGGACTCGAACCGCCGGCTGTCAACAGTTCAGTAAACAGGATACGACGACTTCTTGCGAAATCATGCAGAACGAAGATTCCCCATACTGCTAGAAGATTCTTGGGTACCTGTTGACCAATGACACGTCGGGCGTTGACATCGGGTGTCGAATCGACAAGTCCGATGCGCATCCCCGTCAATCGGCCAAGAGGCGACGCGACACGCAGCAGCCCGGCGAGGTATGGCATGCAGAAACGTGTGCTCGACGCGATGCAGCCGCGCGCGAATGCGACACAGCGAACGGTCGCAGGATGACAAGCGCCGGCAACGGACAATCCGCAGTGTAGCCGCGCACGTCGCCAACTAGCTGAGGGAGCGCCGGAAAGACGCGATGAACGCGCACTGGTGTGAGCTTTATCCTGCATCCCGCCACGTACCTGCTGCCCGGATGGCGTGGCGCGTAGTCCCTTGGACCCGGCGGTCGTGGCGTGGGTGGGCCTCGCGGCCGACGAACTGCAGGCCCTCGAACTGACGCTGCCGGCGCCGGCAATCTGACATGGAGCTGTCGCTTCGCTGACGGAGGTGCGCACGCCGCGTCGCTGCACCACGGCCAGAACGCACGGCTGGCCGTCGAACATCACCACGCAATCCTTTCACACGCGGCGTGGGAACTTAGCCGCGACCGCTCCACCCAAGCGCGTCAGGTACCGCTTCCCCGACGCTTCGTTCACCCGATCGCGGGCTCTGGAGGAAGGGCTACGGGGAATCGGCCAGGATCGATTGCAACGTGCGTAACAGCGTATCAGCCGTACACGGCTTGGGTACGAAGTACCGCAGCCCAGACTCCGACGATGCGTCGTACTCGTGCGAAGTCAGTCCGCTTGTCCCGATGATCCGCACCGCCGGATCTCGGTCGCGGAGGCTCCGGATCATCGTCGGCCCGTCCATCACCGGCATCATCATGTCCGACAGAACGACGCCAATCCCAGCGCGATGCGTATCGAACAGCGACAGTGCGCTCGCGCCATCTGACGAGAGCATGACGCGATACCCGTACGACTCGAGCATTCGCTTCGTGATGAGCCGAACGGCAGGCTCATCATCGACCACGAGAATGAGCTCGCCGTTACCGCGCGGTGAGGACTCCGCCGTTGCCGGGGACACTTCCGATGGATCGAGGTGCGCCGGCAGGAACAGCGTGAACGTGGTACCACGCGCTCGTTCACTATACACACGCATGACGCCACCGTGGCTGTTGATGATCGCCAGGGAGGTCGAAAGGCCAAGCCCCGTCCCTTTGCCAACTTCCTTCGTCGTGAAGAACGGCTCGAAAATGCGTTCGATGACCTCCGGCGATATTCCCTCGCCGGAATCCTCGACGCGCAGACACACATATGCCCCAGCCGTGAGCGTCTCCGGTATGCGATCCTGCTGCGGATCGAATTGAACATTCTCGGCGATGATCGCGAGCCGGCCGCCGTTCGGCATGGCATCGCGCGCATTCACGCAGAGGTTCACGAGTACCTGCTGCAGTTGCGTGCGATCGCCGAGCACCGAACGCAGATCGGGCGCCGCGCGCGTGGTGATCGCGATTTGCCTGGGGAAGGTGTCACGACTGATCTTTTCGACGTCGCCGACCAGCGCCTTGATGTCGACCTCCAGCCGCTTTCCCTCGACTCCGCGTGCGAAGGAGAGCACCTGCCGCACCATGTCCGCGGCATGGTCGGCGCTCGTACTCACCACCGACAGCAACTCCTGGCTCTCGTCATCCGGGAACGATGCTTTCAGCAGGTCGAGCGAAAGAATGATGGGGCTCAACGCATTGTTGAGGTCGTGCGCGATGCCGCCGGCCAGGTTGCCGATACTCTCCATGCGCTGTGCGCGATAGAACTGCCGCTCGAGTTTCCTGCGCTCCGAAATATCGCGCGTGACCGTGGAGATACCGACGATGCCGCCGAGCGCGTCGCGAATTGGCGAGGCGGTCACGGACACCTCGATCAATCGGCCCGACCGGGTGCGACGCAGTGTCTCGAACTGCTCGACGCTCTCACCATTCCGTACGCGTTCGATGAAACGGTGCTCTTCGTGCTGTCGGTCGTCAGGAATGAGTCGCATGATCGAGGTATCGACCATCTCGGCCGCCGAGAAACCGAAGACCTTCTCCGCACCGCGGTTCCAGCTCGTCACCATACTGAGGAGGTTCTTGCCGATGATGGCATCGTCGGACGACGCGACGATGTCGGCCAGCTGCGACAAGGCCGCCTCCTCGAGCTTGCGAGTCGTGACGTCCCAGTTCGCGCCGATCATGCGCACGGGCGCACCGTCGGCGTCACGCTGCAGGATGGCGTGCGCCTCGAGGTGGCGCACCTCTCCCGACGGCCAGATAACGCGAAAGGTGAGATCGTACGCTCGCTGACCGCTCAGCGCGTCAGTGTAGGTGGCCAGAACGCGTTCCCAGTCGTCCGGATGAACGCGACGCTGCCAATCCTCGAACGAACCGGTGAAATCATGCTCCGTCACGCCGTGCAGTTCGTAGGTGCGCCTGTCCCACACGAGCGTGCCATCCACGAGACTGAACTCCCAGATGCCGATCCCGGCGGACTGTGTCGCCAGCTCGAGCCGCTGCTCGCTGGCGGCCAGCACCGCTTCGGCGCGCTTGCGGGTGGAGATATCCTGCATCGTGCCGCGCAGGTATCGCACCACACCTGATCCATCGCGTTCGGGCACCGCGTAGGCCTCGACCGCGATTCGTTCACCGTCTGGCCGAATGGCGATCAGTTCGTACCGCTGCGCCTCACCTGACTCGAGCGCACGCGTGATGTGCTGTTGCATGAGTGCACGACTCGGCTCATCGAAGAGCAACTCCACTTCCGCGTAGTCCCTGGGCGGGCCGTCAGACGGGTCGCGCTGTGTCAGATCGAAGAGCTGAGGCGACCAGCTGATCTCGTTCGTACTGACATCCCAGTCCCAGTCGCCAATCTCGCCGATTCGCTGCGCATTCTGCAGGCGATCGAGCGCGCGCCGGAGGGCGCCTTCGGCGGCTCGCTGCTCGGTGATGTCGAGGACCGTTCCGATCATCCGGATCGCCCGTCCAGAATTCTCGTCGAACTGGAATTCTGCCTGTTCACGCACCACACGCTCCGTCCCGTCTGGCCGCAGGATGCGAAAAATCAGATGGTACGGGCGATCCTCGCGTAGCGCGCGCGCGACGGCGCCAGTGAGCAGATCCCGGTCGCCCGGATGCACCGCGGCGAGAAAATTGTCGTAGGTCACCTCCATCTGCTGCGGCTCGTGACCCCAGATGCGGAAGACCTCGTCCGACCAGCGCAGCGCACCCTCGGAGAGATCATCGATGTTGACGAGGTCGAGTTCCCAGCTTCCCAGATGTGCGATGCGCTGCGACGCCGCCAGACTCGCCTTGTGGCGCTGCAGCTGCTGCTCCGAATGCTTGCGGGTCGTGATATCGACCACGATGCCCGCAACGCCAAGGGGCGCGCCGCTGGTGTCGAACTGGACCCGCCCCTTGGACCAGAGCCAGTGTTCCGACCCATCGGGCCAGATTGTGCGGTACTCGACATCGTAGTCCCCGACGCCAGACAACGCGGATTGCAAGCACTGATCCACGCGCACACGATCGTCCGCGTGCACGTGCGCCATCATGATGTCGTAGCTCCACTCAGACACCGCCTCGGAATATCCGAAGCATTGGCCGTGGCGCAAGGAGTGACGCGCGACGTTGGTACGCAGGTCAATGGCCCAGTCGCCGATATCAGCGGCACCGAGTGCGAATCCGAGTCGCTGTTCGCTGTCGCGCGCGAGCTGCTCGGTGCGTCGAAGGATCGATTCGTCCTGCTTGATCCCGGTGATGTCGACATACATCACGACCGCGCCCGACGCCTTCCCGTCGTGCAGCGGCGTCACCATCACCCGATACCAGCTCTCCTCGCTCGGCCTATGACACGCATACTCGAGAACGAACTCGTTCGTCTCGCCTCGCAGCACGCGTCGGATACCGGCTGCGATGCCGCTGGCCTCGTCCGAGCACTCGCCGCTGGCGCGCTCGCATGCGTCGATGTAGTTCTGACCGACGAAGACGTCACGACCCTGCACGGCGTTGGCCGCGCGGAAGCGGCGCCATGCATCGTTCACGGCCACAATCGTTCCGGATGCGTCAAGGAGCGCGATGTGCGCCGTCAGCGCATTCAAAATCGCCATCTGCGTATCGACCGCTGGACGCGATGCCGACATCTCGGTCATCGGCGGTTCGGCTTCACCGGGCGCTTGCTTGTCACTTGACTCCACGCTCTGCTCCGATCTCGCCGGTACGCGCTATCGTCCTCTGCCGAGTCACCCTCAGCATCGTCGGCGAGACGCTTCGACTGACGATGGATGCGGCCTGAGCCGTAAGTATCAGGTCGGCGAAATGAAAAGTAAAGCGATCCGGCGAAGAATCGCGACGACTCGTGATCCGAATGGTCATCGATAGGATTCGCCTACCTCGATCTCTTCCGGGCTCGCCGTCAGGTGAAAGTCGTTGATCCGCAGGAACGTCACGCCGGCCAAAGAACCGGTGCGCTCGTTCGCCTCGTGATCGCCACTTTTTTGGCAAGGCCGACGATGTGGCGGGCCGCACACGCGAAGACCCCAGCTCTCCCGTACACGAATCGAGTGCGCGGACGGCCGAGGGCAGAGTAAATGATGCTGCCGGCGGCGTCGAGAATGCCGCGCGTGCGGCCATGCTGCCGACGCTGAGCTTCCTGCATTGCATCGACCACCTTGCGGCTAACGCCGTACGGCGTCCTGCCTACAGTTTGGGCGTCGACGCCTCAGGCGGTGACCAACTCCACGTTGAGGCGCCCGCAACGAGCCGGGGTACCCCACTGCGCCGGCTTCGTCGTGGCGTTCGTAATGATCTCCTCCTGCGGCAGCGGCGTCAGGCAACTTTTGACGTCTGCACCAATGTTCGGGATCACCGTCTCCAGTCGGTCGGCCCTGAACTTCGCGAGCTCGCCACGGACGATATCGCTCATCTCCGAGGCCGCCACGCCCGCGACGGTGGCCGGCTGCACCTGCGTCCATCCGCGGCTTTTAATGACCTGACCAATCGCGCGCGAGCTGCGCCTTCTGCATGCGATCCTCAGGGTGCGCGAGTCGGAGGTCGGCAATCACATTACCCGACGTCTCCTCGATCTTCAATACAATCACTTAGACAAATGCCCTCGGGCGGACTCGAACCGCCGGCCAACAGTTTAGGAAACTGCTGCTCTATCCACCTGAGCTACGAGGGCAACCTTCAATTTTAGCCGAGCCACGCGCCAAGCGTCAGTCAACCGAGCCACGCGAGCCCACCCGCGGCCTCAGTACGACAGCACCGCCTCCACCCTCGCACCAATCAACAATCGTCGGGCGCCGAGCGCCGCCACCTCGATCATGAACGCATACCCTGCCACCGCGGCACCGGCGTTCTGAACCAGCCGAGCTGCCGCCAACGCCGTTCCGCCGGTGGCGAGGACGTCGTCGATGATCAGCACTCGCGCCCCCTGAGGCAGCGCATCGGCATGCATCTCCAGCGCGTCGGTGCCGTACTCCAGCGCATACGCTTCGCGCAGCACCGTCATCGGCAACTTCCCTGGCTTCCGTACCGGCACGAAGCCTGCTCCGAGCCCGAGCGCAACCGGCGCTCCGAAAATGAAACCACGGCTCTCGATGCCGATCACATGCGTGATCAGCGTGTCCCGCCACGGCGTGATCAGGCCCACGATCGCGAGCGCGAACTCGGGCGAACTGGCGAGCAACGGCGTGATGTCGCGAAAATCGATGCCCGGCTTCGGAAAGTTCGGCACTTCGCGGATGAGGCGGCGCATCTGTGCCTGCGCCTCGACGTTGGCAGCCATCAGCGCAAGATGATGAATGGGTACGGCGTGTCCGCACGGGAATCCGGCGCCGGATCGCCCACCTGCGTAATCTCGGTCACCGCAGCGCCTTCCGGTCCGCGCTGAATTGCCTGCTCGAGCGCGGAGAGGAACTGCGCAATCCCGGACGCGCGCAGCTCGACCGTCCCGTCGGGCAGATTGCGCACCCAGCCAGCAAGACCCAGGCGACGCGCCTCCGTCCGCACAAACCACCGGAAGCCGACCCCTTGGACCCGACCGTGCACGATGACGTGCAGAATCGTCCCGGTCGGCGTGATCCGTCCGAGCGTTTCCATCACGTCGGACTCCCATCCATCCAGCCGTGCGTCCCGACCAGTGGCACAAAACGAGCATCGGTGATGGCGGTCGTGCGCACACCACTGATGTCACGGTTCACCAGCACCACTTCCTGCTTCTCGCGATTGCCGACCGGGCAGAGCAAACGCCCACCGACCGCCAGTTGATCGATCAGCGGTTGTGGGATGGTCGGTGAACCCGCGCCGACGAGAATCGCATCGTAGGGCCCGTATTCACGCCATCCGATCGTGCCGTCGCCGACGAGAAATGACACGTTGTTCACCTGCAGCGCGCGCAGCACCTCCTTGGCGCGGTCCATCAACACGGCGACACGCTCGATCGTGAACACCTGCGCGGCAAGGCGCGCGAGCAATGCGGTCTGAAACCCCGAGCCGGTTCCGATTTCGAGGACGCGCTCCTTCCCCGTCAGCGCCAGCACATCGAGATACAACGCGTGGATGCTCGGCTGAGAAATCGTCTGACCCGAACCAATCAGCAGCGCCTCGTCCTCGTAGGCACGGTGGCGCACACCGGTCGGGACGAACAAATGCCTCGGCACTTCGTCAAATACCCGAAGGACCGACAAGTCACGAATACCGTTCGCCTGCAGCGTCTCGATCAGACGACGCCGCGGACCACGGAGTTCGTGCGGGATCATCACGGGGCTCGCCACCAGGTATGCGACGCGTCGAGCATGGCGTGATGTGTCAGATCGAGGTGAAGAGGCGTGACGCTAATGTAACCGTCCTGAACCGCGCGGAAGTCCGAGTCGGCATCACCCTCCCACGAAATCGACCCACCGCCAATCCAATAGATCGGGCGGCCCCACGGGTCCTGCATCTTGGCCAGCGCGTTCGAATATGCCCGCCGTCCCAGACGCGTCAGGCGGACGCCCGCGACCTCGGTGCCTCGTCGAGGCGGAAGGTTGATGTTCAGCAGCGTGCCCCGCGGCATCTCGAGCGACATCAGGTGACCGAGAAGCGTCGTCAGCGGCTCCACGAGTTCGTCCAGCTTGCTGAAGTCGGCGCGCAGATCCCCGCCGGCAAAGCTCAGCGCAATCGCTGGCACACCCAGCGACAGGCCCTCCATCGCGGCAGCGACGGTGCCCGAGTAGAGCACGTCCTCGCCCATGTTGTGGCCATGGTTGATGCCGCTCAGCACGAAGTCGGGCCGCTCGGGCATGAGCGCCTCGATCGCCAGCATCGCGCAATCGGTCGGAGTGCCGTCAACCTGCCAGCGGCGATCCCCGCGACGGACGGGGCGCAGCGGATGATGCAGGGTCAGGGAATGGCTGGTCGCGCTCTGCTCTCGGTCGGGGGCGACAACGGTCACCTCCCCAAGCGGTTCGGCGGCGCGGACCAGACAGTCGAGGCCATGGGCGAGGATGCCGTCGTCGTTGGTGCAGAGAATTCGCATGCAGGCGTGCGGGAAGGGCGGTGGGACCAGATCGTCGCGATGACCCGGGCCGCATCGCGCAACGGCCGGAAATGGCTGGGCGGCCCGTATCTGGTTGGAATTACAACCTGAGCGATGATAGCGCCTGCGCGCGCGGCGCGGATGACAAAGGCCGTCTCTGCCTCGTACCGTTCGCCGTCGTGGGGCACTCGTTCGAGCAACGTGCGTCGGATTCCCCGGAAGCCACATTGTGCGTCGCGGATCGGCCGACCGGCGCACCAGGTGATGGCTCGCGTCGAGATCGCATTCGCCACGCGTCGCAGCATCGGCATCGACGTGCCGCGACGGCGCCTCGCCCCGATGACCAGATCCGCAGACTCGAGACCGCGAAGCAGCGCCGGCAGACACGCCGGGTCGTGCTGGCCATCCGCATCGACGGTGACCAACGCGTCGATTGCCGGCGCGACCGAGAGGACATGGTCAAACCCGGTGACGAGGGCAGACCCCTTGCCCCGGTTCGACGCATGTCGGATCACCTGATCCGCCCCGCAGGCCATGGCGACGTCAAAGGTCGCATCGGACGAACCATCGTCGACCACCACCACCAGCAGCCCCGGGGCATGGAGACGCACCCCTTCGACGACGGCCGCAATCGTGTTCGCCGCCTGATACGCCGGGATCACGCACGCCGCCCGAAGCATCAGCGGGTGCTGGTCGCCGGTGACGTGAGCGCGCGCAGAATCTGGCGCAGCTCGCTCTCGATCCCCTGCCAGGTGGCCACCTCGAGCGCCTCGCGCGCGCTAGGCCGCAGCTCACCCGCCTTGCGCAGTTCATCCAGCCGACGCTTGGCGCCCTCGATGGTGTACTTCTCGGTGTAGAGCAGATGCTTCACGAGCTGAATCAGCTCCACTTCGCGGCGCTGATAGACCCGGTTGCCGGAGCGATTCTTCGCCGGGCTGAGAAAGCGGAACTGCCCCTCCCAGTAGCGAAGGACATGCGGCTTGAGTTCAGTGAGTGCACACACCTCACCGATCGAAAAGAATTCCTGAACAGGTTCGCGCGACGACACAGCCATCAGTCGCTCTCCGCGCGCAGGGCGCGCGCCATCAGTTCGGCAATGGCATCTCTCGGCGGCATCGCCTCGAACAGGATGCGGTGCATTGTCCGGACGATCGGCATCTCGACCCCACGCGAGAGCGCCAATGCGTGCGCGCTCTGCGTCGTCACGACACCCTCAGCCACCGTTTCGCGAGCATGCAATACTTCATCGACCGGTCGGCCCTGGCCGATCTCGACACCGACGATCCGGTTGCGGCTCAGTGAGCCTGTGCAGGTGAGCACCAGATCCCCCATACCCGCCAGTCCGGCGAACGTCGATGGCTCCGCACCAAGCGCCACCCCCAACCGCGTCATTTCAGCCAGCCCGCGCGTGATCAGCGCGGCGCGCGGATTGAACCCGAGACCAAGGCCGTCGAGCACGCCGGTGGCTACCGCCATCACGTTTTTCAGCGCGCCTCCCAACTCGACGCCAACCACGTCGCGCTGGGTATAGACCCGAAACTCCGGCGACGAGAACAACTGCTGCGTCCGGAGCGCTGCAGACTCCTCGCGACTCGCGGCGACGACGGCCGTAGGCTGACGCTGCGCCACTTCCGCCGCAAAACTCGGTCCGCTCAGTGCCACCACAGAGCGACCGGGAAGCTCCTCCGCGACGATGTCGGTCATCAGCGCGAATGACTCACGTTCGATGCCCTTGGTCGCGACGATCAGCACTGCGTCCTGGCGCACGGCATGTGCCGCGCTGCGAATCACGGCACGCAAGACGTGCGACGGCGCGACGAACGTGATGGTGCTCGCGGTCGAGACAGCCGCCGGGAGATCACTGGTCGCCATCAGATTCGGCGAGAGCACCACACCACTGAGGAAGCGCGTATTCCTGTGGTGCGCATTCACATCCGCCACGACGTCATCTTCGCGCGCCCACAACGTCGTGCGATGACCATTGCGCGCCATCAGGTCCGCCAGCGCGGTCCCCCATGCCCCTGCGCCGACGACAGTCGCGGCACTCACGTCACGGGCCCTTCGTGCGACCCGTGAGCCGCCACCTTTCCTCGTTTGCCAAACCGGTGCTCCGTGCCGGCGCGCAAGCGCTCGATGTTTGCCCGGTGCGTCCAGAAGACGAACACCGCCACCAGCGACACTGTCAGCAGCAGGGGTGCACCACCCGTGCCACGGACCGCCACGGCGCACACCAGGACCACGGCCGAAATCAGCGAGCCGAGTGAGACGTATCCCGATGCGGCCACCACCGCCGCGAAGCTCAGCATCGACAACAGCATCGCCATCGGAGCCAGCGCCAGAAAAACTCCGGACGCAGTGGCGACGCCCTTCCCTCCACCTTTTCCAAGCAGGAACACCGGCTTCACATGCCCCGCGATCGCCGCCACGCCGAAGCCGATTCGCCAGCCGATCTCGGTCACGCCGATGGCACCCGGCAGGAGCGCCACCGGCAGGAACCCTTTCAGACAATCGGCGAGGTACACCGTCAGTCCGATCTTCCAGCCGAGGGTCCGAAAGACGTTCGTCGCGCCGAGGTTCCCGCTGCCGACGGTGCGCAGATCGACCCCCTTCGCTTTGCCTGCGAGAAAAGCCGACGGAATCGATCCGATCACGTAGGCCGCGACGAGTCCGACGGCTGGATGCATCAGTCGCCCTTCCGCTTCATCAGGATGCGCAACGGGTTGCCGGTAAAGCCGTACGCTGCCCGGAAGCCGTTGTGCAGGTACCTCACGTAGTGCTCCTGCACCAGCTCCGGATGATTGCCCCAGACGCCGATCGCGGGCGGCGACACTTCCACCTGCGTCGCGTACTTCAACTTCACCTCGCGGCCGGCAGCCTGCGGCGGCTGGCGTCGCGCCAGCAACTCCTCGAGCGTCTGGTTGATTTCCGACGTCGAGATACGCTTCAGTCGTTCGGCTTCGACCTCGATGATCAGGTCGAGAATCTTCGTCACGCGCTGGCCCGTGAGCGCCGACGTGAAGATGAAGGGCACGAACTTGAGATAGGGAACCTTCTCGCCGGCGTCACGCTGGAAATGCGCGGCGGATTTGTCTCCCTTCTCCTCCTTGATGTCCCACTTGTTGACCACCACGATCAATCCGCGGCCCGCTTCCTCGAATGCGAGCGACGCGATCTTGAGATCCTGGTTCTCGAGGCCCAGTGTCGCATCGAGCACGAGCACGCAGATCTCGGCGCGTTCGATGGCGCGACGCGTTCGCAGCGTCGAGTAGAACTCGATGCCATCGTCCACCCGTGTCGGTCGCCGGAGCCCGGCCGTGTCGACGAAAATCAAGCGACGCCCGTGGTACATCATCGGGCTGTCGATCGCATCACGCGTCGTCCCCGCAACGTCCGTCACCACCAGGCGATCTTCACCGAGCAAGCGATTCACGAGCGACGATTTGCCCGTATTCGGACGACCGATCACCGCCACGCGCAGCGCATCAGGCTCTTCTTCCATGCCTTCCGGCATCTGGTCAACGACCGCATCGAGCAGATCGCCGATCCCGGCGCTGTTCTGTGCCGAGACCGCAAACGGATCGCCGGCACCAAGCGAGTAGAATTCGAAGTGCGCGATCGTGCCGAACTCGTCGCACTTGTTGGCCACCAGCAACCACGGCTTGCCGCTCTCCCGCATCAGGTCTGCGACCTTCACATCCGACGGCACCAGTCCCATCTTCGCGTCGGTGACGAACAGCAGCAGATCGGCCTCGGCGATGGCTTCCTTCACCTGTCGCTTGATCTCGACATCCATCGGATCGGTGGTGTCTTCCGGCAGACCACCGGTGTCCACCAGCCAGAAGTCACGGCCATTCCAGGTGGCTCGGCCGAAATGACGGTCTCGGGTCGTCCCGGCCACTTCACTCACGATCGCGGCGTTCTTGTCACCGATGATTCTATTGTACAACGCCGACTTGCCCACGTTCGGACGGCCGACGAGGGCAACGATTGGGATACTCACGCAGCACTCCGAAATGACGAACCGACGGCTGGTTCCGCCTCGAGGACGTCGATGAAATCGTACGAGGGAAAAACCGGAAACGGAAACTCCTCGCGCAGGGCGATAAAGGAGGTGTCGTCGAGGAAGACGCCGTTCTCGTTGATGCTCTCGGCTGGGATCAGCGCGAGGTCGAAATCCATGCGACCGGCCAGCGCGCGACGAATGTCATCACTCACCAGCAACCCTGCCGTGGTCGTGGTCGGACCGAACAGTGAGTTGTCGATCGGCAGCAACTCGAAGTGCGCGCCGGTCGCCGCCGTGAGCTGTGCCAGCAGCGGCGGCATCAGCGGCGCCATGCTGACGCCGGTCACGATGGCGATGCGCTTGCCATCCAACCGCGGAAGGCGCGACAGGCCCGCTTCGACACGCCCGCGCAGCGACGTGACCGCGCCGACGCCATTCTCGATCTGCGGGAAATCGCCATAATGCTCCGCATCGGGCAATGGCAGTTCTGCCAGCAGATACAGCTCATCCGAGCCATATACCCACCGCTCACCGCGCTCGGTCAGGGCGCGCTTCTCCCACCGCGCCACGATGTCGAGCAGTTCGCGAGAGGACTCCCGACCCATGCTCCGGCCGGTGTAGAGATGCGAGAACTGCGTCACGCCCACCGGCACCAGCGCCACCGAGATCACGGCCTCCTGCAGGTTCCAGAGGTCAGTCAGCGATTCCTCGAGCACGGCGCCGTCATTCAGCCCCGGCACGATGACCATCTGGCCGTGGAACTGAATGCCGCCCTCGGACAGACGGGTCAGATGGTCCACGATGTTCGGCACGCGCGGATTGTTGAGCAACACCTTGCGCGCTTCCCAGGGGGTCGCGTGCACCGAGACGTAGAGCGGCGAGAGGCGATACTCGATGATGCGCGCGATGTCGCGCTCCTTCACGTTCGAGAGCGTCGCAAAATTCCCGTACGCAAACGACAATCGGTAGTCGTCGTCCCTGATGTAGAGCGACTTTCTGAGCCCCTTCGGCAGCCCTTCGATGAAGCAGAATTCGCAGCGGTTCGCACACCGTCGGATGGTTGGCGGCTCCAACTCGAGACCCATCGGCGCGCCTTCCGGGCGCACCACATGCCACGTGTGATCACTGCCGTCGGGTTGCCGAACATCCACCGTAAACGACTCGTCCGCCGTGAGAAATTCCCAGTCCAGGAAATCCTCGATCGCGCGGCCGTTCACTGCCCGAAGCTCAGTGCCGCGAACAATGCCCAGTGACGCCCCCAGCTGCCCGTCTTCGACGGCCGCAACACGTACCATACCGACCTCTCCCGAACAATCCGACGCCAGGCACTGCAATGCGAAACCGCGCCCGCGGAGGACCGGGGCGCGGCTCGACGAAGTTAAGAGCTGAGAGGTCGGAAATCAAGCAGTGCCAGCGACTTCCGCCACTTCACCAAAGAAAATCCTGCTACTTCGCGACCCGATAGCGGAAGGCGACGATGTCGGCACCCTTGCCATCCAGCGAGATCGTTTCGAACCCGCCCTGGGCGATCTGCTTCGTGATCACGCTCTGGCTGGTGACCGTCGCACCCGCGGCGTCGAGGAAGTCGACGACGACGGTGAACGTTGAGGCCGGCTTGTCGGGTGGAACCTGAATCACGGCGCCGAACTTGGCTCCGTCTGGCGTCTGCGAAAAGCTGCGGACTTCGACCGACGGGTTCATGTTCTGCATCAACGTCGTGTAGTAGACCAACGAATCATTGAACACCTTGATCCGGGCCTGCTGCGCAGGATTGAGCATGATCTGCTGCCCGGCACGGGGCCGCACGCCCTTGTTGGCGGCTGTCTGAATCGCAAGCTTCCGAGACGATTGAACGTTTCGCGCCAAAGAATAGATGCCGAGATTGTTCGGATCGACGTCGCGAAGCTTCTGGAAGAACGGCGTGATCGCATCGAAGCGCTCGAGGTTGTTGAGCGCGACCGCTGAGTTGTAGAGTCCGTCCCTGCTATTCGGATTCTTCTTCAGCGCGGCCTCGAACAGGCGCAATCCTGACGAGTAGAGCTTGTTCCGCGTCAGTTCGCTGCCTGCGTCAGTCAGCTGTGCGTCGGTCACCGAGCTGAGACTCGCAAGCACTTCGTCCACGAACTTGACTGCCGCAGCACTGTCCAACTCGGCACCAGAGGCCCGCATGATGCGAAGCTTCGTCTGGAGGTCATTCGGGTAGTACCCGAGGTACGTGCGGTAGGTGGCAACCGCGGCGCGCGTCAGCGAGTCCTTCTTCGCACCCTCGGCCGACGCGGCGCCGTTGGTGTAGAGCGCGGCGAGGTTCGTCAGCATGTTGTCTCGCACCTTGATCGCGTTCGTGTCTGCGGTCCCGGACGTGACCTCGATCGTCCTGGCAAACCACTCGGTCATCATCGTCGTATCGTCCTTGGCGAGGGCGATGTTCGAAATGATGTTGTAGGCGTAGTACTGCTTGCTGTCGAACAGCAGCGAGTGGCGCGCATAAAACTCCGCAGAATCAAGCTGCTGCGAGTTCGTGAAGTTCACGGCCTTGTTGATCAATTGGCCCCAGAGTCCGTTCGTATACAGCCTGAGCGAATCTGAGCACTCCGGCTTGGCGGCACGGATCGCCGCGTAGGCGGTGTCGATCGCGTGCGCGATGTCCTGGGTGCCGGTCGCGTTGGCGGTGTAGCCAAGCTTGGCGCGGCTCTCGACCAGATTGGTGCCTGGTTGATCGAGCCATACCAGCAGCACCTGGCTGAGCAGGAAATTGCGGCTGGGCTGGACCGGTGTCGGGAAGAGCGTCACGTCGTCGGTCAATGCCTTGACCGTCGACGCAAGTGCCTTCGCCTTCTCCTCGGGCTTTGCCGCCGGCTTGAACACGCTATTGAACACGAGCCCAGCGGTCAGCATTTTTGGATGCGACTGCAGTGGCAGATCACACTTTGGCGCCTGCGCGCCGAGCGAGCCCGCGCACACAACGAGCGCAGTCAGCATTTGTGCCGCTCCGCGGCGAGTGGTCCACACAGCCATTCGTCAGATCTCCCGATTTCGTATTGTCGAGCTCGGCAAGCCGAGTCGTAGATTTCCCTGCAGTGCGGCTGCCGGCGTTACCCGGAAAACCCTAATATAGTTGATGGCAGGGGCTGCGAGGCGCAATCAGCTGCGCCAGCGATAACTGGCGCCACTCCCAGTGTTGAACAACACGACCTCGCTCTCGCGGCCGAGCGTGCCGCGCTCCACGAGCACCGCGATCGCGGCCAGCGCACATCCGCCTTCCGGCGCTGCATCCACTCCGGTGGCCTTTGCCAATCGTGCGGTCTGTTCGCGGGTCACCGTGTCCTCGACAGCAACTGCCGCGCCGTCGCTCTCCCGCAGCGCGCGCAGCAGCAGTCGGTCGCCGAGGGGTGTCGGCACCCGTAGACCGCTCGCGTATGTGACAGGGTCGAGCCATGGTTCCGCCTTCGTCTCGTTCGCCGCGAAGGCCCTGACGATCGGTGCGCATCCGGCGGCCTGCGCTACGACGACCTTTGGTCGACGTTCTGTTGGATCGAGCCACCCGGCCGACTGCATCTCTCCAATGGCCTTCCAGATGCCGATTGTCCCTTCCCCACCACCGGTCGGATACACGAACGCGTCGGGAAGCCTCCACCCAAGCTGCTCAGCCATCTCATACCCCATGGTCTTCATCCCCTCGACGCGGTACGGCTCACGGAGCGTTGCGACGTTGAACCACTCGTGTTCCGCCGCATACTCGCGCGCCTCGCGTCCGGCATCGCCGATGTGCCCGTCGACGAGGATCAGCGTGGCCCCGAACGCGAGGACGGTATCGAGGATCGGCGGCGGCGTGGTGCGCGGGGCGTAGACACGCACCGGAAGACCCGCCGCCGCTGCGTACGCGGCGAGCGCAGCGCCAGCGTTTCCTGCCGTTGGCACCGTGACGCCCTTCACACCGAATACCCGTGCGCGCGTCATTGCGAGCGCCATGCCGCGGGCCTTGAACGAGGCCGTGGGGTTCTGTCCTTCGTCCTTGATCCAGAGTCGACGGATGCCGAGTTCGTGAGCGAGCATCGGCGATTCGAACATTGGCGTCCATCCCTCGCCGAGGGCAACGACTGGCTCGGCTCGTGTCACCGGCAGCACGCTGCGATATCGCCACAATCCTTCAGCGGTCGTGTCGATGCTGGATGCACGATCGCAAGGCAGCGTGACCGCGGTCAGCCATGGCTGACCGCACGCGGGACAGAGCGTCGCGAGCGCATCACCAGCGGCGGTCGCATCGCACCCGCTGCAGTACAGGCTCCAGGCAATTTCGTTCGAAGAAGCGCTCATTCCGAGGGCAGTTGTGATGGTGGTATTTCAGGACCTGCGGGTTGCTCCTCGGACGCGCGAACGATGCTCTCGATGCCAAGTCCGACGAGGACCTTGGTCGCGAGTGCGATGGAGAATCCAGGCACCTGCGCGATCTGGTCAATGCCGGCGTCCTTGACGCCTTGCACACTGCCGAATGCGTGCAGCAGCGCCCGGCGACGGTTCGGCCCAACCCCGGGGATTTCGAGCAGCTGCGATGTCACAGTACGCTTGGCACGGCGGGCACGCTGAAAGGTGACGGCAAAGCGGTGCGCCTCATCACGCGCCATCTGCAACAGGCGAAGTCCGGGCGAGCGTCGGGAGAGCCGCAATGACTCGCTCCGCCCCGGCAGAAATACCTCCTCTTCCTTCTTCGCCAGGCTCGCCAGCGCGAGTGATGCCAGACCGATCGCGGCGAGGGCATCCTGCGCCGCATGCAGCTGGCCCTTGCCACCGTCGATGACACAAAGGTCGGGAAGCGGCTGCGCCTCCGCCACCCGTCGCGTGAAGTACCGTGTCACCACCTCGTTCATCGAGGCGAAGTCATCGTTCCCCCACTCGCCCTCGACCTTGAACTTGCGATACTCGGCGCGCTTCGGCCGCCCATTCTCGAACCAGACCATGCTGGCGACCGTATCACGGCCCTGCGCGTGCGAGATGTCGAAGCAGACGAAACTCCGGGGGACGACTGCCAGCCCCAGTTCACGTTGCAGATCATAGACCGGATCCGTCGCCCGCTCGTCACTCTCATCCGTCGTCAGCTTCATCTCTTCCAGTAGGTGTCGCGCGTTCTGCATTGCGAGATCCATCAGTTCCCGCTTGGCCCCTCGCTGCGGCACGCGCAATCGCGATGACGCGAGCGACGCCTGCACGAGCTCCAGCTCGCCGATCTCGAACGGCAGCAGGACTTCACGCGCCCGTTCGGCCTGGTGCTGGTAGTGCTGGAGCAGATACGCGACCAGAATCGCATCGTCGGGCTCACCTTCCACATTGGCCAGATAGCGATGATCCCGCGCCAGCAGCTTCCCGTCACGAATGCGCAGGATCGAGACGCATGCGTCATCACCATCGCGTGCGAACCCGACCACGTCGCGGTCGCCGCCCTCGACCTGCATCACCACAGTCGGTTCTTCGATCGACTCGAGCTTCAGCAGCGCATCCCGCAGCTCGGCCGCGCGCTCGAACTCGAGATTTCCGGCGGCCTGTTCCATCATCACCCGCACGCGGCGCGTGACCTCTTCCGGCTTGCCGTCAAGAAACGTGATCACATCGCCAATCATGCCGCGGTAGGCCTCGAGCGACTGCAGGCCGATACAGGGTGCCTTGCACCGGCCGATGTGCCAATCGAGACACGCTCTCTCCGGCATCTCGGCCGGCATGTCATATCGACACGAACGCACGGTGAAGAGCCGCTTCACCACATTGAGCGCGCGACGCATGGCGCCGACATCGGTGTACGGGCCGAAATAGCGCGCACCGTCCGATTGAAACCGACGCGTCACCAGCACGCGAGGGTATGGCTCCTGCACCGTGACCTTGATGTACGGATACGACTTGTCGTCGCGCAACGCGATATTGAAGCGCGGGCGGTACTCCTTGATCAGGTTGTTCTCGAGAATCAGCGCATGCGCTTCGGACGGCACCACAATCGTCTCGACGTCGCGGATCAGGCGCACCAGATGCTGCGTCTTGACGCTCGCCTCGTGATCACTGCCGAAGTAGCTCCGCACTCGTGAACGCAGACTCTTGGCCTTGCCGACGTACAGCACCAGCCCGTCCGCGTCCTTCCAGAGGTAGACGCCGGGTGAATCGGGCAGGTGCGTCAGCTTTCCAGCGACGCCGTCAGGGAGCGCGAGCATCGCTGAATCTAGTGACGCAGCGATGTCGCGCGCGGAGCTTGTGACCGCCCGCCATGCGGCGTCGGTCCACTATCGCCCTGCCGCTCCGCGCACGCGCCGGACACGGCTCCACACCGCGACCGCCTCGGGGATGCGCGCTGCGAGCGTCGTCGCAGCATAGACGGCGGAGAAAATGACCAGCAGCACCACTGCCTCGAGGCGATGTGGCACGCCGTCGAGCCCCATCCATGGCAGGCGGACCGCCCACGTCGCCGCTGCGGCGGCGAGCGCACAGCCCCAGAGCCGCAACAGCAACGGCAACACGTCCGGCAGCGAGCCGATCCGACGGCGCAAACCTGCGCGCAACAGCGCGAACTCCGTCCAACCGGCAACGCCTGCCGCCAGCGTCAGTCCCGCTGCGCCCCATTTCGTGTCGGCCCCCAACCAGACTGGAAGCCGCACGCCGAACAGATACGCGAGTGCAACACCGACGCCGACGCGCACGAATGCATACCGCAGTGGTGTCGCCGTATCCTGCAGTGCGAAGAAGACAGAGCTGTAGAGTCGCGCGAACGTGGACGCCAGCAACCCGAGCGACGCGCCGGCGAGAATCGCCCACAACCAGGTGGCGGCTGTGGCATCGAAGAGTCCGGAGCGATAGAGCGCGGCGGCCAGCGCATCCCCGACCGTCAGAAACGCTGCGGCCGACGGCACGATGAAGAATGCGATCCGTCGCTGGTTCTCACCGAGTCGGATGCGTAGCGCAGCCCCGCGCGCATCCGCGTCGCCGGCCACGGATGACATGGCCGGCAACGCCGCCGCCGTGATGGCAGTGCCGAACAACGTCACGGGCAACAGCGTGATGGACTGCGCCAGCCCCAGCGCAGCAACCGCCTCAGCCGAAATGATGGTCGCGAACTGCAGGTCGATGAAGCTGCTCACCTGCAGCACGCCGCGACTCATCAGCGCCGGGCCGAAGTTTCGCGCCACCGTGCGGACTGATGGATCGTCGAGTGAGGGCCGCAACGTCATGCCGCGCACCAGCGCGAGGACGGCCGGTAACTGCACCAGAAATTGCAACGCGCTTCCGACCAGTGCTCCCCACGCCACCAGTCTCGCGGCATCGTCCAGACTGGCACGTGGGCCAGCCAGCACGGCGGCGATGATCGCGAGATTCCACATCACCGGCGATACGTACGACAGAAAGAATCGTCGGTGACTATTCAGGACACCAAGGCACCAGGCCGACAACACGAGCAGACCGACACCCGGAAACATGATGCGGACGAGCGTCGTGGTCAGGGCTCGCGTTGGTGCACTGAAGCCCGGGGTCAGCAGGGTGACCAGCTCCGCCGACCAGGTCACGCCGAGCAGCACCAGTACCGACGAGAACAGCGCCAGCAACGTGAACACGGCGCCCGCCAACCGCACCGCGTCGGCGTCGCGCCGCTCCATGCGCAGCCGCGCGTACACGGGGATGAATGATGCCGAAAGCGCCCCTTCACCGAACAGGTTCTGGAGCAGATTCGGGATGCGCAGCGCCGCCCGAAGGGCGCCGGATGCCACCGACGTTCCGAGCACGTGCGCGATCACCCCTTCGCGCACGAATCCGAGGATTCGACTGATCAGCACACCCGCCGCCACCAGCGATGCGCCGGAGCCTCGTTTCTCCGCGCCCGACGCCGCTGGCGGCTCAGTCGCCGCCATGCACCAGCGTCGCAGCGTTCTCGTCGCACACCCGCCGCAGCGACTCGAGCAACGGCGGGCCATACCGTGCCAGCCATGGCAGCGGATTCACGACGCGCTCCTGGGGCGAACCATGCGGCCACAGCATCGATTGCGCCTGCTCGACGCGACGGAGCTGTGCTCCGATCTCCCGCTTTGCCGCGGCAAGCAGGCGCCGCTCCAGACGGTCTGTGCGGTGCACGAACTGCGCGACCGCACCATCCAGCGCTGGCGCCGGAAGCGAGCTTTCCCCGTGCCTGATGACTTCCGCGGTGTGCTGAATCTGGGCCCGCAACGCCGACAGTGCGTCGAGCGCAGCATCGGGTGTCGCGCGGCACGCGAGCGTGCGGACCAACTCGCGCGGATCGCGCATCGCCTCGATGTTCTGCCCATACCGTGTCAGCGTCTGCTGCACCTCCGGAGGAATGATCCGGACACTGGTGCGTGGCAGTGCCAACGGCACGGGAACACTCAACACTGATGCGACGGCGCTCACCTGCGCGAAGTAGGCAAACTCGCCGGGGCCTGCCATGTACGCGACCGTCGGCAGCAACGCGCGCTCGACCACTGGCCGCAGCAGGACATTCGGCGACAACAGATCGTCGGAGACGCGCGGCAGAACACTGGCAGCGCCGGACACGCTCGCACGCTCCTTGACGCCGTTCCGTACCACGAACACCAGCGAGCGATCCGGCAGCAGCTCCACCTGTGGTGCAAACCCCGCCGCGCGCAGTTCCTCCGTCCGTGCGACGACGGCGGCATCGATGGCAACGGCTTCAGCCAATGCGCGGCGCAGGAGCGGAGCCGATTGGTGACGGACGCTTGGATGCGCCGCGTTGAGCACCGTGATGCCAAGCGGCATCAGGATCTCACGCATCAGATCCACATAGGCATTGCCGACGGTCGCGCCCTCATGATACGCCGCACATGCCGCACGGATCATCTCCGGCCACGCCGCGCCCGCCGCGGCGCGCTTGAGTGCCGCATTCGACTCCTGCATGCTCCCGAGGAAGGCGTGCGACATCATCGTGCCCTCGGGAGGGGCATCACCAAGGCGCAGGTCGCGCAGCGAACCGGCGGACGGGATCCAGGTGGTGGCGCCTTCTGCGAAGTCGGCATCGTCCGTCGCCGCCCAGAAGATCGGCGCGGCGGGAACACCCGTCAGCGCTTCCAGACGATCCGCCAGCGCGAGTGCACTGAGCGCCTTGCCGATCGTGTACATCGGACCACCGTAGAGCCCTGGCTGCTGCCCCGTCGTCACCACCACGCCCTGACCACCACTCACGCGAGCGAGCCGCGCCGCCGCGGCGCCGGTCGGACGCATGGCCTCGTGCAGCGTATTCGCCCAGCCCGTGCCCATCATCGGTTCGCGACTCGACTCGATCCGCGCCCGCCAGTCGCGCAGCGTCCGAGGAACATCAGCCATCGTGCCGCTGGGAAGCGCACCGTCCCGCATGGCGGCCGCCAGCGCACCAAACGCAAGCGGAACCCGTTCGACGATCGGCGCTACCGACATCGTGCCGACTCCATGTGACGCAGCGTATGCGGCGCCGGCATCGACCGGCTGCAGCGCGTGACGCTCCCGTGCAAGACCATGTCGAACCTCCGGACTTCATCCGTGACCGATGTCGGTGCCGACGGGCACCGCGAACGCCGCACGCTGAAGATAGCCTCCGCGGCCAGCCTCGGACACGCGCCAGCGCTACTTGTGATACGGTTCGCCACGCAGCATGGTCCCGGCGCGATACAGCTGTTCGGAGAGCACCAGCCGTGCCATCTCATGTGGCAGGGTCCAGGGCGCTACCGCCAGCAGGCGAGTGGCCTGTGCCCGCACGGCGTCATCAAGGCCAAACGCGCCGCCAACCACGAAAGTCACCGCGCCGGCGGTATCCCGAAGGCGCCCCAGCCAGCTCGCAAACTCCGCACTGGTCATCGTCGCGCCACGTTCATCGCAGGCGACCAGTTCGCCCCGGCCGATGCACGCCTCGAGCAACCGCTCCCCTTCCATGCGCTTCGTGATGGCGGGTGTGACACTTCGCCCGCCCGCCTCCTTCACTTCGCGCACCACCAGCGGCCAGTACCGCGCCGCCCGACGCTCATATTCGGCGATCGAGGCGCCCAGCGTGGCGTCGTGCACTCGTCCGACCACGGCCAGCGTGAGCTCCACCGATCAGGCGTAGATGCCGCGCAACTTGTGCACGGTGCTCACCCGACTGATCGCCAGCATGTACGCGGCCGTTCGCATGTTCACCTTGTGCTGGCGTGCCAATGCCCGCACATCGGTGAAGCTGCGCGTCATGATCTCCTCGAGGCGCGTGTTCACCGTCTCCTCGGTCCAGTAATACCCGCCCCGATTCTGGACCCACTCGAAGTACGACACGGTCACGCCACCGGCGTTTGCAAGGATGTCAGGAATCATGAAGATGCCCTTCTCCTCGAGGATCGCATCGGCCGCCGCCGTCGTCGGTCCATTCGCCCCCTCGCAGATGATCTTCGCCCGAAGGCGCGAGGCGTTCCTGGAGGTGATCACATTTTCCATCGCCGCCGGAACGAGGACGTCGACGTCGAGCACCAGCAATTCATCGTTGGTGATCGGATCACCACCGGCAAAACCCGTCAGGTCGCGATTCCGCCGCACGTACTCGATCGCGGCAGCGATGTCGACGCCCTGGGGATTGTGTACACCACCAGTACGATCACTGATGGCCGTGATGCGACACCCCTCGCGTTCGAGCAACATCGCCGCCGTGGATCCGACGTTGCCAAACCCCTGCACCGCGACCGTCGTGCCGCGAACCGGCATGCCGAGTTCCTTCAGCGCCTCTCGCGTGACGATCATGCAGCCGCGACCGGTTGCTTCCTTGCGACCGGCCGACCCACCGAGTTCGAGCGGCTTGCCGGTGACGACGGCAGATGCGGTGTGCCGCATGTGCATCGAGTACGTGTCCATCACCCACGCCATCACGCGCTCGTTCGTGTTCACATCTGGCGCGGGCACATCGGAATCGGGACCGAGCAGCGAAATGATGTTCGACGTGTAGCGACGCGTCAGTCGCTCCAGCTCACCAACGCTCAGCGCTGCCGGATCACAGATCACGCCACCCTTCGAACCACCGAAGGGCAGATTGACCACCGCGCACTTCCAGGTCATCCACGCCGCCAGGGCTTTCACCTCCTCGAGATTCACCTGCATGTCGAAGCGAATGCCGCCCTTGGCGGGACCGCGCGACGTATTGTAGAGCACCCGGTACCCCGTGAAGACCTCGACATCCCCGTTGTCCATGTGGACCGGGATCGAGACAATCAGCTGCTTCTCCGGATTGCGCAGAATCTTGTAGATGCCCGGATCGAGATCGAGCAGTTCCGCCGCGCGATCAAATCGCGACATCATCGCCTCGAAGGGATTGTGCTCGTCGAGGAATCGGTCCTTGTCGGGAAGGACGATGTTCGTCGTCGGCAGCCGGAAATCGGTCGCCATAGTTCAGCTCGTCAGCGTGGAAGGTCGGGGGAGATTCGACCGTGCCCTCGCGCCGCAAGCACCGACTGGACAACTGCGTCCAGAGCGTCGGCGCCGTCGCGCGGAACGACCGATTGCGAAAGATACCACAGGGGCACCGCCGAACTCGGCCATTTTGGGCCCAGTTTTACCGCGTCCTTCAGTGTGCAGACAACCGCCTCGAAACCTGCCGCGGACGTCACCACACGCCTCACACCGGCATCGTCGAACCGGTGATGATCTCCAAATGTCATCGGCTCCGGGGTGAGCCCGAGCCGAGTCAATTGCGCCAGGTACGCGGCCGGATCGCCAATACCGCTCACGGCGAGGACGCGGCGCCCACGCCACGCAGCGGTCCCCTCCCGTCGCTGTGAGCCAACGTCGACGAAGGACGAAGGAGTGAGATCGACGGTCACCACGGTCGAGTCTGTCGCCGCGCGGATTGCGCGTTCAGCCGCCTGGATCCGTGCGTCACTCGCCGCCTTCACCGTCAGCAGCACGACGTTGGCGCGTCGCAAAGCGCACAGCGGTTCCCGGAACGGCCCGGCGGGCAGCAAGCGGACGTCACCAGTCCAGCGATCGGCACTCACGAGGACGACATCGATCACGCGCGCGGCACGCCGATGCTGAAACGCGTCATCGAGAATCGCCACATCGGCACCGCGACGTGCGGCACTGATCACCCCGCCGACGCGATCGGAGCTTGCATAGACTGGCACATCGGGATTGAGGAGGCGATGCACGAGGATTTCGTCCGCACCGTAACCGCGCATCACGATTGCCGGTGACGCACCAGCATCTGCAAATCTGCGCGCGAACCAGGCGCTCACGGGCGTCTTCCCGGTGCCGCCAACCGTCAGGTTCCCGATCGACATCGCGGGGATCCGTCCCGGCGCGGGAAGGTCCGCGTCATACGCCGCGTGAAGCCGCCCGACGATCGCACCAAAGACACTGCTCAATGGCGACAGCACGGCGCGCGCGACGCGCGCTGCTGACGTCTCGCCATACCAGATCGACTCGGCGACGTCAGCCAGCGGCACGGATTCCCACCCGTTCCATTCGATCAGTGAAAAGCGCGACCGCATCCGCCGCGTCGCGGGCGGAGTCACCGGGTACCATCGTCGGCGTATCGAATACGATCGTCACCCGCGCAAACGGTTTCGGGATCATGAAGTGATCCCAGCTCTTCAGGTACCAGGCGCGCGTTGCATGCACGCCGAACGCAACGACCGGCGCGTCGGCACGATGGGCCGCCACCAGCGCACCGGCCGCGAACGTGCGATTCGGTCCACGCGGTCCGTCGGGTGTCACCGCCACCGTGAATCCGTCCTTCAGGCTGCGAACGAGTCCGAGCAGGGCCCGGTCGGCTCCACGCGAGCTGCTGCCTCGTATGAGCTTGCAACCAAGCCGACGCGCAATCTGCGCGATCAGTTCACCATCCCTGTGCGTACTGATGAGGCTCGCGATCGACTGGAAGCGCATGATGTAGAGCAGCGGCAACAACTGTCCGTGCCAGAGCAACAGGGCCACCGGCTGGCCATCGTGACGCATCCGATCCACGGGCCCCGCGTCGAGCATTCGAACGCGCCAGGTCACGCCGATCGCGCGGATGATCCAGCTGCCAACCAGCGAGAGCCATCGGGCGCGGCGCGCATCGGCGATCGATCTCGCGTCGCCGGCGTCCGCCGTGCTGGTCACGCCACCAGTCCGGCGATCATGTCCGCCACACGCACCGCCGCGCCGGGCTGTCCCATGCGCACGCGTACCTCATGCAACGCGGTCACCATAGCGGCGCGCTGTGGCGACCGCTCATCCAGCAATTCCAGCAGGGCCGGCGCCACGACGTCAGCGCGCAACTGGTCCTGGATGAACTCCTGCGCCACACGGCGTTCCGCGACAATGTTGACCAGCGCGATGTTCGGGAGCGTCACCAGCCGCTTCGCAATCGCATATGTGAGCGCACTGGTGCGGTACGCCACGACCAGCGGGCAACCGAGCACCGCGGCTTCGAGCGTCGTCGTTCCGCTCTTGCACATGGCCGCGGTCGCCGCCCGCAACACCGTGTGCGACGCATCGCGCACGACGGGATACGGACAGACGGTTGGGTCGATCATGACACTCGGCGGTGCGCTCACGACGACCTGCACGTCGCCACGCGCCGCCGTCACGGCGCGCGCGGTCGATACGAAGTCGGTCAGATGCCGGGCGATCTCGCCGGCGCGACTGCCCGGAAAGAGTGCCAGCACCGGTCGCGCCGGATCGAGACCAAGCGCGGCGCACGCCGCCTCGCGCGAGAGCGGGTGCTGCGTGGCATCGATCAGCGGCGAGCCAACGAACGTGGCGTCGATACCGGCGTCCCGCAGCAGCTTCTCCTCAAAGGGCAGTATGACCGCCGCCTTGGTCACCGTCTCGCGCAAGTCACGCACACGACTCTTGTGCCACGCCCACACCTGAGGCGTGATGTAATAAAGCACGGGAATCCCGCGCTTCCTCGCTTCCCGCGCCACACGCATGTTGAAGCCAGGATAGTCGATGAGCACGACCAGCTTCACGCGTCCGGTGTCCATCCTCTGGCGCAAGGCCGCCATCAGCCGACGCAGGATCGGCAGGTGCTTGATGACTTCGACGAACCCGACCACGGCGATGCGTTCGGCGCGCTCGAACAGCTCCACCCCTTCGGCATCGAGGCGTGGTCCACCGACACCAACCAGATGCAACTCCGGCCGCCGCGCACGGAGCGACGTCACCATGGCGGCCGCATGCATGTCACCAGACGGCTCACCCGCGACGATCATCACCTCGACAGCCGTCACGCCGGCCTCAGCGCCCCACCGCGCAATCGCGTTGCATGCCGGTCGATGTCCGTCACGATCCGCAGCGCAGTCGACAGCGCCTCTCGACCCGCCGCACCACTGACGACGACCGGCTGCTCGCCGCGAATCGCGGCGACGAAGCTGTCCAGTTCCAGCCGGAGCGGTTCTCCTTCAGGCGCAACGAGCGGGACGGGTTCGACGAACTGTTCGAGCGATGTCACCTGGGCTGCCAGGTCGCGCGGATCGACGTCGGCACGCATTCGGAAGAACATGCCGGCACCCGTGCCGAGATCGAGCGAGACGTAACCACTGCGCTGGAAGATGCGCAGCTTGCGCGTTTTGTCGCGCGAGACACGACTGGCCGTGATCGTCGCCACCGCACCGCTCGCAAACTCGAGTCGGGCATTCGCGATATCGAGTGTGTCAGTCAACACCGGCACGCCAACCGCACTCACGTCAACGACGGGGCTTCCGACGATTGTTGCCACCAGGTCGATGTCGTGGATCATCAGGTCGAGCACTACCGCCACGTCCGCGCCGCGCGGCGTATACGGTGCCAGTCGATCGCTCTGCACGAAGAGCGGATCGGCAAGGTGCGGCCAGGCCGCCCGGACAGCCCGGTTGAAGCGTTCGATGTGCCCAACCTGCAACACGACACCCGCGGCTGCCGCCGCATCAACCAGCGCATCGGCCTCGTCCAGCGTCACGGCGATGGGCTTCTCGACGAAAAGGTGTTTCCCCGCGCCGAGGATCGACATGCCAACCGCATGATGCGCAGTGGTCGGGACCACGCAGCTGACGGCGTCGCAGGCGGCGATCAGTTGCTCGAGCGTCGCATGCGCCTGCACGCCCAGCTCGGCCGCGACCGTCGCGGCGCGTTCAGGATTGGCGTCGTAAAAACCAGCGAATGCACTCCCCGTCATATCGCGGAGAATACGGACGTGATGGAAGCCAAGCCCGCCAGCCCCCGCGACACCGATGCGCATGTTCAGAACCCGATCCCTCGCTCGCTCTCTTCGATGAACGTGAGGAATGCCGTGACCTCTGGCAGCATCTGGAGCTCAGCCCGCGCCCGGCCCAGTGCCTGCGAGACATTCAGCTCGGAACGGAAGACGAGCCGATATGCGCGCTTCAACTCACGCACCAGCGATTCATCGAAACCGCTGCGTTGCAAGCCGACGGAGTTCAGTCCGTACAACTTGACCGGATTACCGACCGCCTTCAGGTAGGGTGGGACGTCCTTCGCCACGCGGGAGCAGCCGCCGACGAAAGAATGACGGCCGATGCGCGCGAACTGGTGCACCGCCACCAGGCCGGACACGATTGCCCGGTCATCGATGCTGACATGCCCCGCGAGCTGCGTGCCATTGCCAATGATGACACCATTCCCGATCTGACAGTCGTGCGCAAGATGCACGTACGACATCAGGAACGAGCCACTCCCGACGCTCGTCTTCAGCGAGTGGGTCGTTCCGCGATTGATCGTCGCGTATTCACGAATCACCGTGTTCTCACCAATCTCGACGGTGGTGTGCTCGCCCTTGTACTTGAGGTCCTGCGGATCACCACCGAGCACTGAGCCGATGCCGACTTTCACGCCCGACGCCAGCGTCACATTCCGCTCCAGCGTCGCGCGCATGGCAATCACGCAGCCGTCACCGATCACGCATTGGTCGCCGACGTACGCATACGGCCCGATCGTGACACGCTCTCCCACGATCGCAGTCGGTGCGATGATCGCGGTCGGATGAATCTCGCTCATCACGATGGCTGTCATCGCGGGCGCACCATGGCGGCCATATCGGCCTCGCACACCACGTCTCCGTCAACACGCGCCACGCCGTGCATCTTGCACAGGGTCCCGCGCACTTGCACGACGTCGAGTTCGAATCGAAGCTGATCACCCGGCTTCACCGGGCGACGGAACTTGACGTTGTCGAGACTGGTGAAGTAGACCACCTTCGAGTCGGGTTCCGCGAGACCTTTCAGCATCAGCATGCCGCCGACCTGCGCCATCGCTTCCACGATGAGTACGCCCGGCATGATGGGATGTCCCGGAAAATGACCTTGAAAAAAAGGCTCATTGATCGTCACATTCTTGAGACCGACGACGCGCTTGCCTTCCTCAAGCTCCAGAATCCGATCGACCAGCAGGAACGGATAGCGGTGCGGCAGCACCTTCATGATTTCTTCGATACCAAGCACCGTCGTCTCCTCCTTCGCTGTCCGGAGCAGCTCGCGAACGAACAGGACCGTGCCCTTGTGGCTCGGTCGGAATGCGCGGATGTGCCCGCGAACGCGGGCGCCAGCCAGCGCCAGGTCTCCCACACAATCAAGCGCCTTGTGGCGCACACATTCGTCCGGCCAACGCAAGGTCGTGTCGACCAGACCGTCAGCATCCATCACGACCGCGTTCGACGTGCTTGCCCCCTGAATCAACCCGGCCGCACGCAACGCTTCCACTTCGTGGACGAAACCGAACGTTCTCGCGTCGGCCAACTCCCGGGCGAAAGACTCCTCCGTCACGGTGAGCACGATGCGTTGCTCTCCGATCAGCGGATGGGGAAAATGGATCGAGACGTCCAGGTCCAGCGTCGGGGATGGCGTGGCCTCGTAGACAGACTCCCCGTCAACCACGCGAATTGGTGTGCGCACGCGCAGGTACCGCGCCGGTCCGCCATGACCGACAATCCCGGCCTCGCGCAACGCATCGATGAATGCGCGCGAACTCCCGTCCGCGATCGGAGGCTCCGCCGCATCCATCACGATGCGCAGATCGTCGATCGACAGCGCCGCCACCGCAGCCAGGACATGCTCGACGGTATGGAAGGCGTTGTCCCCGTCACCGAGCTGTGTCCGTCGGTCGGCCAGCTCGGCGACCCACGCAAGCGCTGGCACCGGTACGGCGCCCGGACGATCGCTCCGCACGAAGGTGACCCCCGCGCCTGGAGCCGCGGGCTCGAATCGCAACGTCACCGGCCGACCGAGATGCAGGCCGATACCGGAGACGAGTGCTGATCGTGTAACGGTCTGGCGGCGCGAAGCAGTCATGAGTCGCGCCGCCGTGGGTCCAACGACTTGAGCAGCGCCGGCAGTCGGTGCGCGGCAGCCTGCACCCGCAGCGACTGACGATGGGGACGTGCGGGATACCCGCTCCACGTCTCGCCGGGTGGCACATCACCGAACACGGCAGACCGACCTGCGATCCGGGCGCCGGCACCGATTGAAATGTGCCCCGCCAAACCCGCCTGGCCGGCGATGATCACGCCGTCACCGATTCGCGCTGATCCGGCGATGCCCACCTGCGCCATCACCAGGCAGAGTTGCCCCAGACGAACGTTGTGGCCGATCTGCACGAGGTTGTCGATCTTCGTTCCAGCGCCGATCACCGTGTCGCCGACGCTTCCGCGATCAACGGTCGTGTTCGCGCCGATTTCGACGTCCGACTCGATCACGCACCGGCCCACGTGCGGAATCTTCTGGTGCGCGCCACGAGTGAAAACGTAACCGAAACCATCGCTGCCAAGCACTGCACCCGCCTGGATGATCACCCGATCGCCCAGCTGTGTACCCGGATACACGATGACATTCGGATACAGAATGCAATCGCTCCCGAGTTGCACCCCAGCGCCGAGGATGACACCCGCGCTGATGTTGGTGCGCGCGCCGACCACAGCGCCGTCTCCGAGCACCACACGCGCTCCGATGGTGACCCCGTCACCCAGCGTCACGCCGTCGCCGATCACGGCGGAGCTGTGCACCCCCGGAGCAGGCACGACACCTCGATGCAACAGGTTGATCGCCGCCAGCATCGCTTCCTGTGGCGCCGTGACCACGATGCGCGCGCGCACATGCAACACGTGGTCAACCAGCGCACTGGTGACGAAGACCGCTCCAGCCTGCGTTACCTGAGCATCGTCCGCATAGCGAGCCGAACTGAAAAAGGAAAGCGACGCCGAATCAGCCGAATCGAGCGCGGCGACACGCGTCACTTCCACTGTGCCATCTCCCGAAAGCGTGCCACCGACGGCCGCAGCGATCGTGGCGGCGCTGAGCGCCACCGACGATGCCGCCACCTGGTGAGGCACAGTCACCGCGTTACGGCTTGACTGGGCGCGTCACGCCGGCTGGTGACGCAACTGGCCCGCTCGCCGCCGGCTTCACCGCCCCTGCGGCGGTCGGCGCCGCCGTTGACGGCACCGGGAGTTTCGGCGGACCAAGCGACTTGAGGCGGTCGATGATGCGCGAGGTGATGTCAAGATTCTTGTCCGCCGAAACAATGAACGGCACCTGTGCACCGGCGTCGAAGATGAACGCGTAGCCGTCTTCCGCTCGCACATCCTGAATCACCTTGTTCACCTGTTCCATGATCGGCGCCATCAACTCCTCCTGCCGTGCCTGCGCAGACTGCTGCATCTCCTGAGCGCGCTGCTGATACTCCTGCTGCCTGGCGCCGATCGCCGCTTCGCGCTGCGAGCGTTGTGCGGCGCTCAGCTGCGCCGCAGCCTTCTGGTACTCGCCGATGATCGACTGCAGCGAATCGCTCATCCGCTGCATCTGCGTGCGAACCGGCAGCGTTTCCTTCTCGAACTGCGCCAGCGCTTCCGTCCGCCCGGGGGCGCCCTCGAGCACCTGATTCGAATTCAGGTATGCAATCTTCATCGAGCCCGTCGTCGTGGGCGCCGGCACGGGTGGTGTACCCTGCGCGACCACCAGCGACGTCACCGCGACCATAGCCGCGCCACCCAGCATCATCCGACTCAACACACGCATTCCAGACTCCACAGGAAAAATGATCAGAACTGCTGGCCGCCGAGGCGGAAATGCAGCTGCCAGGCAGGCGCCGGGCGGCCCAGGTTGTCGATGCGATCCATGCCGTACGCCCAGTCGAGTCCGAGCGGCCCAAGCGGTGTCACCGTCGACAAACCGATTCCCGTACCCCGGAAGAGCCGGGTCGGGTTGAACTGCTGCACGCGGCGGTAGACGTTGCCCGCGTCGAAAAATCCATTGACGTAGAACATCCCGTTGAACCGGATGCCCATCTCCGCCGTGCTCGAGAAGAACGCCGCACCCGGGTTGTTGAACGCGGCGGAATTCGAGTTGGCATCCGGGAGGTATCCATCGGGCGTAATCGAGAACTCCGGATAGCCGCGCAGCGGTTCACCGAACTGGACGCCGCCCATGTTGAACTGCTGTGTGAATCGGAACGCTCCCGCGTTGCCAAGTACGGCCCCCGAGCGCACCGTCACTCCCGCCACGACCTTGATTGGCTGCGACCCTGGCTTGCTGCCCCCGAACTGTGCGATCGTCGCGTAGTTCTTCAGATCGAGCGAGTAGCGCTGAAAGCGCGATGTCCCACCGAGTCCGTTGAACTGCGCCGTAAAGGTCCGCTGAGCACCAGCGGAAGCAAACGGCAGATCGACACGCGTGTCATAGCCGAGCGTGGCACCGACATAGCTGCGGATGTTCGCTCCGCTGAACTGTGCCGCCTGCTCGCCGAGGAATCCGGAACTCCCGTATCGGACGCTTTCAAGCCCGTATGACAGGAAAAGTCTGATATAGGGCGACTGCGGGACCGGAAAGCCGAGCTGCAGGCTGATTCCGGTCTGGATCGGTTGACCAAATCCACCATTGAAATTGGAGAAGCCACCAATGCCTTGATAGCGGTTCTGTGTCCGATACGCGCTGACGGTTCCGGAAACCTGTGACAAGCGGATCTGCGGATCTGTATACGCAAGCTGGAAATTATTCTGGAAGCGACCGAAGTTCCAGTTCAGGGATCCCGATTTGCATCGCCCAAACAGATTCGGCTGCTGCAAGCCGATGAATCCGCCGACGCCAAGCCCCTGGCCGGCCGACGCACCGAAGTTCACGTTCCCGGTCTGCTTCTCCTTGACGCGGAAAATAATGTCGACGTCGCCAGTGGAGTCGGGACGAGTATCGGGATTCGGAACCGGCGTTTCAAAAAAGCCCAGGTTCGCGATGTTCTGATACGAGCGGACAAGGCGATCCTGGCTGAACACATCACCCGGCAGGATCTGCAAGGCATTGCGAATGCAGCTCTCGACCGTGTGGTCGTTGCCAAGAATGTCGACGCGGTTCACGATCGCCGGCTGGCCCTCTTCGATCTCCCATCGCAGGTTCGCGACATTCTTGCCACCGGTCGTGTCACGATCGACGATCGGGCGCACACGGGCGTAGATGTAGCCTTCATTGCTGTACGCCGTCTGCACCTTCTGCGTCCCTTCTGTCCACCGGCCTTGATCGAACGTATTCGGAGGGGCCGACGGCCCCCGACGGCGCAGCAGCGACTTGGCGCGCGACGTCAACGAGATCGACTGTGGCTGGAACGGATAGAGCCGCTGAATCTCCTCACTCGAAAAGCGTCGGTTCCCCAGTGCTTCAAAGGTGCCAAGACTATAGCGAGGGCCCTCACGAAGGGTGAGTTCGATCATCCCCTTCCCACGTTCGCGATCAACCAGCAGCGTATCGCGCTCGACGATGCCGTCAATGAAGCCCTGACGCGCCAGATACTCCGGAATCCGTTCCGTGAGATCGCCGGCGAATGCATCCTCGTCAAACTCGCCCTTGCGGAACCACAGAAATCCTTCCGGCTTGGTCTTCATCGTGGAAACGACATCGGCGGGCGCGAGCGTCTTCAGTCCATTCACGCGTACACCACTCACGGCGAGCCGACGCCCTTCGGACACGCGGAATGTGATCTTCGCCCGTTGATCGCCAAGCGACGTCGTGTCGACGGTCACGCGCGCCAGATAGTAGCCCGCCGCTTCGTAAATCGAATCGATACGCTGCTTGGTATTCGCGACCTGCGCGGCGTCGACAGGGCGACCGATCAGCAATTCGACCTTGTCCTTCAGTGTGCGGGTCGGGATACGATCACCGCCAATGACGTCAACATCGCCAAGAATGGGCCGCTCGACGACACGGATCACGATCGACGCCAGAATCGGCGGACCATCGTGCACGCGACAGCCGACCTGCACGTCGCTGAAACTCCCTGAGGCGTACAGCTGCTTGATTGCGCGCTGCACCCCCTTGAAGTTCAGCGCGACGCCGGTGGCGAGCTCTGCATCCGACAGGATCTGATCGTTCGTCACGCGAAGATTCCCCTCGACCACGATGGAGTCGGGGAGTGCGCACGGGCCCGGTCCCTCCTGTTGCGCAGCAGCGCGCGAGAGGGGCAGGCAGAGGACGGCAGCCAGGATGGCAGCCGCGGAGTGACGGAATACGGGCATAAGCATGGAAAATGTAACGGGTCAGCCGGTCGGGTCTACCCGCGACCCGACCGGCTGTTTCACGGAACGCCCGTTCCGGAGGGCGACCACCGCCGTTCAGGCGGCCGGCGTTGCGCTGGCAGACACCCTGAACTGGAGCTTGGTTCCGTCCTCCGCCACATCCACGTCGATCTCGTCGCCCTTTGAGAACTCGCCCAGGAGAATCTTCTCCGAGAGCGGGTCCTCGATGTAGCGCTGGATCGCCCGCTTCAGCGGACGAGCCCCATACATCTCGTCGAACCCATTCCTGGCCAGAAAGTCACTGCCGGCGTCGCTCAGCTTGAGCGTCAACTCTTCCTCGGACAAGCGCCGCTGGACCTCGCGTAACATCACGCCGACGATCTTCGCGATGTGTTCGCGACTGAGCTGATGGAAGACGATCACGTCGTCCAGCCGGTTGAGGAACTCCGGATTGAACGTGTGCTGGAGCTCTTCCTTCACTTTCTCCGAGATCCGCTCGAAACTGCCGCGACTGTCATTTGTTCCGAAACCAAGCGACTTGCCCTTCGTGATCTCCTTCGCGCCCACATTGCTGGTCATGATGACCACCGTGTTCTTGAAGTCGATGACGCGGCCGTAATTGTCGGTCAGGTGGCCCTCATCCAGGACCTGCAACAGGATGTTGAACACATCCGGATGCGCCTTCTCGATCTCGTCGAGAAGGATGACACTGTACGGCTTTCGGCGGATGGCCTTGGTCAGCGTGCCGCTGTCCTCGTATCCGACGTAGCCCGGTGGGGCACCAATGAGCCGCGACACGGAGAACTTCTCCATGTACTCGCTCATGTCGACGCGGATCAGCGCCGACGCATCGGCAAACAGGAACTTCGCCAGCTGCCGAGCGACCTCGGTCTTGCCGACGCCGGTCGGACCGCAAAAGATGAAGCTGCCGATCGGCCGGTTCGGATCCTTCAGACCGGCACGGCTGCGACGGATCGAGCGGGCCAGTGACTTGATGGCCTCCTCCTGACCCACCACCTGGGCATGCATCTCTTCTTCCATCCGCAGCAGTCGCGCCGTTTCGGCCTCCTGCAGCCTCGTGACCGGAATGCCAGTCCAGCGGCTCACGATGAAGGAAATCTCCTCCTCGCCGAGCACCGGGCGGAACGACTGCCGCCGCTGCTCCCACTCATCCTGACGCTGACGGATCTCCGTCTGGAGCTCACGCTCACGGTCGCGCAATGACGCCGCCTTCTCGAAATTCTGATCGCGGACTGCACCTTCCTTGTCTACGTTCACCTGATCGAGCTGCGCCCGGAGATCAGCAACGTCCGCCGGTGGAACCTGTGCGGCGAGGCGAGCACGGGCGCCTGCTTCGTCGATCACGTCGATCGCCTTGTCCGGCAGAAAGCGGTCCGTGATGTAGCGCTCGGAGAGCTTGGCCGCCGCGATCAACGTCGAATCCGGAATGGTCACGCGGTGGTGATCCTCGTACTTCTTCCGCAGTCCCTTGAGAATCTCCACAGTCTCATCGACCGTCGGTGGATCGACGATCACGGTCTGGAAACGCCGCTCGAGGGCGCCGTCCTTCTCGATGTACTTGCGGTACTCGTTGAGGGTCGAGGCACCCACGCACTGCAGTTCGCCGCGCGCGAGCGCCGGCTTGAGCATGTTGCTGGCGTCGATCGCCCCTTCGGCCGCTCCGGCACCGACCAGCGTATGCAGCTCATCGATGAACAGAATCACGTTCTTGTTCTGGGCGATCTCGTTCATGACCGCCTTGAGGCGCTCCTCGAACTGACCGCGATACTTCGTGCCCGCGATGACAGCGGCCATGTCCAGCGACAGGACACGATTATCGCGAAGGTTGTCCGGGCAGTTCCCACCCGAGATGAGCTGTGCCAGACCTTCCACGATCGCAGTCTTGCCGACCCCAGGCTCACCAATCAGCACGGGATTGTTCTTCTTCCGGCGCGACAGGACTTCCATCACCCTCTCGATCTCTTTCGCGCGGCCGATGGTCGGGTCGAGAGCGCCTTCCGAGGCGAGCGCGGTGAGATCCCGGCAGAAATGGTCCAGCGCAGGCGTCTTGGACTTCTTCTCTGCCTTGGCCCCTCCACCGCTCGGCGGACCACCCGTGGGCGTGGCACCGGAGCCGGCGCCCGCCTGCGACGTGGGAGTCGCGCTGGGCGGCATTTCGGTCCCGAGCAGGCGTAGCGTCTCCGTGCGCGCAGCGTCGAGGTTGACGCCACTGTCGGTCAGGACCTGCGCGGCGATCCCCTTCTCCTCGCGGAGCAATCCCAGCAGCAGATGCTCAGTGCCCACGTAGCTGTGGTTCAGCTCGCGCGCTTCGCTCATCGCAAGCTCCAGCACTTTTTTGGCGCGTGAGGTATACGGCAGGTCGGGGCCGGTGGCTTGCGCCGCCTTCCCCTTCTTCACCGTGTCCTCGATCTTCTGCTGGATTTCGTCGAGGTCGACGTTGAGGCTCTGCAGCACAGCGGCTGCGACCCCCTCGCCCTCGCGAATCAAGCCGAGAAGAATATGCTCGGTGCCCACGTACTCGTGGTGCAGGCGGGCCGCTTCTTCGCGGGCCATGGCGAGCACCTTCCGTACGCGCTCGGTGAAGTTGTACCCGTTCATGCTGACCTCTGGTTCGGCAGGCGGTGGCCGATCATCCGTGCGATCCTACGTCGGCAGCGAGTGCATCCCGGACAAACCGTGCACGCGCCACGCTGGCATCACCATCCGACAATGTGGCGCGACCATCATACTGCGCCACATGTGCCGCCTGGCAATGAATCAGGAGCTTGTTAAGCGTATAGACACTTGGTGAACTCAGGAGTTTCAGGCTCAGCGCGAGCCGGACACCACTGAGGTAATTCATCGCCTCGTCGAACGTCAGGCTTCTCGCGTACCGCAACGTGCCATACGCACGCCACAACTTGTCTTCAATGATATACCCGGCATCGCGAAGCAGCACATGCCGAGCCTCCTCTTCGCGCTCCACTACGTGACGCACGACGCGCGACAGCTGGTCCAGCAACTCGACCTCACTCTTCCCGAGTGTCGTCTGGTTGCTGATCTGAAAGTAGTTCCCGACCACTTCGCTGCCCTCGCCGTACAAACCCCGATAGGTCAACCCCATCTGCTGCAGGCCAGCCAGTACCTTTGAAATCTCCTTCGTCAGTACCAGACCGGGCAGGTGGATCAGCACCGAGGCGCGGAGCCCCGTCCCGGTGTTGGTCGGACATGCCGTGAGAAAACCGAACTCCCCGTGCCACGCGTATGGCACGTGACGGCCCAGTTCGTCATCCAACGCGGTCGCAGCGCCAAATGCGCCCAGCGGGTCAAATCCGGATCGCATCGCTTGCAACCGCAGGTGATCCTCCTCGTTGACCATCACACTAACCTCGTCGGCAAGCACGAGAGCCGCACCTGTCCGAACGGCGAGCGTCCCGTCCAGGCCAGCCAACTCCTTGCTGACGAGATGACGCTCGTACAGCAGCTGACGATCAGGGGTAGCAAGCTCATCAACTCGCAGGATGACGCCGCCCTTGAGCGACTCGACCTTCGGCATGGCATCCCGAAGCTGGCCGAGCACGCGCAGCCGTTCGCCGTCCCTCGCCCGGGTCGTGTAGGCAAACCCTTCCACGTTTCTGGCCAGCCTAACCCGTGTCGACAACACGACTTCGGGGTGATCACCGGAGCCGTCGAGCCAACGCGTCCCACCGTCCGGCAGCAGGCTGAAGTCGATCACTCGGTCACCTCTTTCAATTGGTCGCGCAGCTTCGCTGCCTGCTCGAACTGTTCGAGCTCAATCGCGCGGCGAAGCTGTTCCCGCAGTTCGAGCACCGTGGACGCCCGCTGCAGCTGATCGGGCGCGGGCGGCGCGTACTGGCGACCGGTGTGGCGCGTCGACCCATGCACGCGCTGCAACAGGTCGCGGAGCTGCGGCTCGAAGGCGCTGTAGCAACGGGCACATCCCAGACGGCCGGAAGCGCGAAAATCCTTGTAGGTCCCCTGGCAGAAGACGCACCGCGTCTGATCCGAGGGACCAGTCGCCAGCTGCTGCTGTACCGTCTGCAGCAACGACGTCAAGGGCGTCTTCGGCGCTGCGACGGTGGTCTCGACCCCTTTGTCCGCTGCACACTTTTCGCACAGATGCACCTGAGTGACGGCGCCTTCGACGACCTGCGTCAAGTGAACGACGGCATCCCGCTCGCGGCAATTGTCACAGACCATCAGCCTACCTCCTCCGCCATCGCCGATGACTCAACCACCCGCCCACCATCCAGAAGGAGCACCCGAGTCGCACGGGCCGCCAGCGCACGATTGTGCGTCACGACGACCACACCCACGCCGTGCGTCGACGCCAATGTTGAAAAAAGCTCGTGCAAGCGCTGTGCGTTCCCGCGATCGAGGTTTCCCGACGGCTCATCGGCCAGGAGCAACGCCGGATTCGGGGCCAGCGCCCGCGCAACCGCAACGCGCTGCTGTTCCCCGCCGGATAACGCCGACGGCAGATGATCGGCGCGCGCCGACAGTCCAACGGACTCCAGCAACTCCTGTGCACGCCCACGAACCGCCGCCGGCCGGTTGCCCGCAATCAACAGCGGCATCATCACATTCTCGAGCGCAGTGAATTCACGCAGCAGATGGTGAAACTGAAACACGAACCCGATGGACCGGTTGCGGACCTCTGCCAGCCCAGTCTCGCTCCCGCTCTGCACGGCACGGCCCGCGATGCGCACCTCGCCCGATGACGGGCGGTCGAGAGCGCCGAGGATATGCAGGAGCGTGCTCTTGCCGGCGCCACTCTCACCAATGATCGCCACCATCTCGCCGCGCAAAATGGTGAGTGACGCACCGTCCAGAATACGGAGCCGTGATCCGTCACCACTCGTATACTCCTTCACCAGATCAATCGCTTCAAGGACCGGTGTACCGCCTTCCTCACTCATGGCGAATCGCCTCTACCGGGAACAACCGCGACGCCTGCCGTGCGGGCCAGAGCGTTGCGAGCATCGCAATCCCGAGACTCGCGGCCGTGATCCAGAGCACGTCCCCGACCGCGATCTGTATCGGAAGCCGATCGATGAAATACACCGCCGGATCGAGTTCGATCAACCGGAACCGCGTCAGCGCCAGCGCGCCGAGCAGGCCGACGACGACCCCGAGGCTGGTGCCGACGAAGCCAATCGCAGCTCCCTGCCAGAGAAAGATCCGCCGGATGGACGACGCGGGCATGCCCATCGCCTTCAGGATGCCGATCTCGCGCGTCTTGTCCGTCACGACCATCGTGAGAGTGCTGACAATGTTGAACGCCGCCACCAGGACGATCAGCAGGAGGATCACGCCCATCGCCAGCTTTTCCAGTTTCAGCGCCTGAAACAGCGATCGGTTCTGCTCCTGCCAGTCGATGGTGCGGTACGGAAAACCGAGCACCGTCGCCAGTTGTTGCGCCACCACGGGCGCCATCCAACGATCAGGGGTCCTGACATCGATGCCGGTCACGCGCGCGCCGAGCCCTGCCAAGTCCTGCGCCGCGGCCAGCTCCATGTATGCATAGCCGCTGTCGTACTCGTACATCCCGGTTTCGAACACGCCCGTGATCACGTACTTCCGGACCACCGGCACGAATCCGCCCATGGCATTGGAGAGCTGCAGCCGCCCGGGAATGGTCAGCAGCACCACGGTCTGGCCCGGCCAGGCATTCAGCCGTTCCGCCAACCGCTGCCCGATGACAATTGCGCGAGAGGAGTCGTCGGGCGCACGAAAGGAGAAGTCGCCGCTCCTCGTGTACTTCCGGATCTGCGTCACATCAGGCACACCAGGTGCTGCGGCCGGCAGTCCGACGACCTTCAACGGTTCCGCATAGTCGTTGCCCTTGCTGATGATCGCGTCCTTGAGCACGAACGGTTGCGCCGACACGACACCGGCCTGGGCCCGCACCTTCGTCAGTGTGGCCTCCCAGTCGGTCATCGTGAGGTCGTCTCCGAGGGTCAGCACGCGCAAGTCCGGACTGCCGATGAGGATCTTGTCGCGCAGGTCCTTCTGCAGTCCGTTCATCACCCCCAGAACGAGAATCAGCGCACTGACGCCCACCACGACACCGCCCATCGCGATGATGCTGATGAGGCTCAACAGCTGAGATCCGCGCCGACTGCGGAGATACCGCCACGCGATGGCGATCTCGAGTCGGTTCATTCGGCGCGCATCGCGGGGAAGAGAATGACGTCGCGGATGTGCTGCGTTCCGGTCAGATACATGAGCAACCGATCAATCCCGATCCCGACGCCGCCGGTGGGCGGCATGCCGTATTCCATGGCACGGAGGTAGTCCTCGTCGACGCCCGTTGCTTCGTCGTCACCGGCGGCCTTGAGTCGCGCCTGCGCCTCGAAGCGCTGCCGCTGATCGATGGGATCGTTGAGTTCCGAGAACGCGTTCGCCATCTCACGCCCATCGGCAAAAAGTTCAAACCGTTCAGTCAGTGCAGGGTTCCCCCGTTTCGGCTTGGCCAGCGGCGACAGTTCGACGGGATAGTCGAGCACGAAGGTGGGCGTGGTGATGGTCCGTTCGACCAGCGCCTGAAAGAGTTCGTCCATCAACTTCGGCCGACTGAGCGTGTTCGGCTTCTCAACGCCCAATCCCTTTGCGGCCGCAACCAATTCTGCCGTGGTCATCGCGAGGACATCCCGACCGAGGCCGTCACTGAGCGACGGGACCCACTCGATGCGCCGGAACGGGGTGGCAAACGCTGGAACACTGTCCGGGTCGATGCCCGGTGTGGATCGCACGGCGGCGGCGGCGGCCACGATCAGCTGTTCGACGCGATCCATCATGACCGTGTAGTCCGCATAGGCTTCATAAAACTCGAGCATCGTGAATTCCGGGTTGTGCGTCCGGTCGATGCCTTCGTTTCGGAAGTCATGCCCGATTTCATACACGCGATCAAATCCACCAACGATCAATCGCTTCAGATACAGCTCATCCGCAATCCGCAGGTAGAGCGGCATGTCGAGCGCGTTGTGGTGCGTCGTGAATGGACGAGCGGCGGCGCCACCATAGAGTGGCTGCAGCACGGGCGTTTCCACCTCGAGATAGCCCAACCCATCCAGAAACCCTCGGATCGCCGTGGTCATGCGGGCACGCGCGTAGAAATTCGCCCGCACCTCGGGGTGGACGGCGAGGTCGGCGTAGCGCTGGCGATACCGCTGTTCCGGATCGGCGAAACCGGAGTACCGCTTCGTCTCGCCATCGACGACCTGTTCCTTCGCGAACGGCAGCGGGCGGAGCGTCTTGGCCAGCAGTGTCAGCTCGGCGCACTGCACCGTCACCTCGCCAGTACGGGTGCGCATCAGCGTCCCGCTCACACCAACGATGTCACCGAGGTGCAGTTCTTCGAAGATCGCCCACTGTGCGGCCGACATGTCGTCCTTGCGGAAGTACGCCTGCAGCTTGCCGCTGGCATCGCTGACGTGCGCAAATGCCGTCCGGCCCTTGGAGCGCAACGAGACCAGGCGACCGGCGATCCGCACCGGCGGACCGGAATCGGCGCCGTCGCTCAGGAGTGCCCTCGCATTGGTCGTCAGGTGAGTACGATCATATGAATATGCGAACGGCGACACGCCACTCGCGACCAGGCGATCGAGCGAGGCGCGACGATCGAGCAGCACCTGGCTGAGTTCTTCGTTGTTCACGTCGTGGAGTTCCAATGGAGCAGCGAGGTCATTTTGCGGGCGGTTCGCCGGCCTGCTTCAGGTACGCTTCGATGAACGGGTCGATTGAGCCGTCCATGACCTTGGCGACATCGGCGATCTTCAGCTCGGTCCGGTGATCATTCACCATCGTGTACGGCTGAAACACGTAACTGCGAATCTGGCTGCCGAACGACACATCCGCCTTCCCGGCGTCCAGCGCTGCCTTGACTGCCGCCTGTTTGTCCGCCTCGATCTGATACAGCCGGTTCTTGAGCTGCTTCATCGCGGTCGCCTTGTTCTTGAACTGCGACCGTTCCGCCTGCGATTGCGTGACCACGCCGCTCGGAAGGTGCGTGATGCGGACGGCCGACGACGTCTTGTTCACATGCTGACCACCGGCCCCCGACGCGCGATAGACGTCGATGCGCAGGTCATCATCACGAATCTCGATGTTGATTTCCTCGTCGACCACCGGATAGACGAACACCGAGGCGAAGCTGGTGTGCCGTCGAGCCTGAGAATCGAAGGGAGAGATCCGCACCAGGCGATGCACCCCGGCTTCGGGCCGCAGGAAACCGTACGCATATTCGCCAGAGATTTCGAGGACAGCACCCTTGATTCCGGCCTCTTCCCCTTCACTCAGGTCGAGCACTTCAATCGCGTATCCTCGACGCTCCGCCCAACGCGTATACATGCGCAGCAACATCTGCGCCCAATCCTGCGCCTCAGTCCCGCCGGCACCCGCCGAAATCTCGAGCTGTGCGGAACGGTGATCGTCCGGGCCGCGCAGCAGCGAGCGCAACTCATAGGCCGCGATCTGGTCGTGCAGTGTGCCAGCGTCACGCACCAATTCGACTTCCATGGTGGCATCAGGCTCGAGCTGCAGCAGTTCGGCCAACTCCCGTGCTTCGGCCACACCGCGCGAGAGCTTGTCGAACGGTTCCACCCACTGCTTGTAAACCTTCACCTGCTGCACGACCACCTGTGCCCGTTCCTGGTTGTTCCAGAAACTTGACTCGGCCATCTGCGCTTCGAGCGCGATCAGTCGCTCCCGCTGGCTCTCGAGGTCAAAGATACCTCCGCAGCTCGTCGAGCCGCTCAGCGTCGGTGGTGAGTTGCGTGATCAACTGGGCGATGTCTGCCATGTGTGCCGGTGAAGCCATGAGAAAAACGTGAGCCGCCCGCCCGAGGTCGGGAGGACGGCTCGGAGCGCGACTGCGCAAGAGTCAAGTTAGCCGGAAGCGAGGCCATTCTCCATGCCTGACGCCGCTCAGAAGACCCGATTCCCTTCCGCCAGCACTTCGTTCAACGCGTCCTGGAAGAACGCCGTCGACTCCGCCACATCACGCCCGACCTGCTCGACATACTCGTCGTAGCTCTTCCTGATCTCATCGCGGAACAGCTGCTTGAGCGTCCCGTTGCTGAGCCCTTCGACACGCTTCTGCGGCTGGTATGCCACCATGTCCGAGACCAGCGCACGCGCGAGACGTTTCGCACGCGTCATGGGGTCGCTTCGCAGGAAGGGATTGATGACGCGTCTTGGCGCTCCCGCGGAACCGCCGGACACGGGCGCCGGAATCGACGCCGCCGGAGCTGGTGCAGGCGAGCCGACCATCTGGCCGGGAGATGGCGGTGGCAGCGGAACGAGGGGTCGGGCAGCCGTCGCGGCCGAAAGCGACGATGTCGAGACGGACGGCGTCGGACGCGACGGATATGGCGTTCCGGACGCCAGCGTCGCCGGTGTCACCGCCGGTACGCGTTGAATTCCGGGGTTCCCGGCCGGCGTTGCCGGCGCGACCGTCGCGGATCGCACTGGTGTCGAGTATCTCGGGGTCATCGCGGGATTCGTCAACGGCGTCGTCGCGCCGACAGTGATCCGCAGAATCGCACCGCAGACACTGCAGCGCGCCCTGACACCGTTCGGCGGTACCTTGGCGGGATCCACACGAAACACCGACCGACAATCCTGACACGTCACGTTCACTGGCGCTTCTCCTCGGGTGGGTATGCAGACTCGCCGTCCGACCGCCGATCCATCGCCCATACAGAACCGGGCAAGGTCTTGGCATACGTCTTCATTTCAGTTGCCAATTCGCTCACCTGCGCGGCATGAGCAAATCGGCGTCGCTCGTTCGTCACGACGCCGATCGAGAGCGTCATGAGCGGGACACGATCAAGACGACCACGTCGATCCTTCCCAAAAAAGTAGCCAGCTTGCCTGTCGTGTGCCGAGTACCGCATCGTGAGCGTCTCATCGGCGCGCCGAACGAGGGTGTCGCACGTTTCCGCCACCAGCTCCAGCGGGACGAGAAAAAGAAAGTCATCGCCCCCAATGTGCCCCACGAATCCGCCAGCGCCAGCGATGCCATCCACGACATCGACGATCAGCTCGGCAACGGATCGAATGACGTCGTCACCCTGCGCGTACCCGTAACGGTCGTTGAACTCCTTGAAATGGTCGAGGTCGGCGTAGCAGGCCGCGAAAAGCTCCCCTCCTCCCATCCGGTCGGCAATTGCCGTGGCGATTGCATCGGCCCCCGTCAGGCGGGTGGATGGGTTGACCTGAATATCGCGGCGTGACCGGCGCACTGCCGCCGCGAGTCGCGCCTTGATCTCGCAGGACCGTTGGCTCGATACAACCACCTCGTCGGCCCCGGCGGTCAACCACCGTTCACTTTCCTCGGCGCTGATCGCGATGATGGCGGGAACCGTCTGCAGCCGACTGTCAGCCTTCAGCATCCGAATCAGTTCACGCGCGTGTGCCTCATCATCATCGGAGCCGATGATGATGAGGCTGGGCACCGCACTGCGCAGCGCACCTCGAGACAGCTCACTGGGCCCGACGGCCTCGATGCTTAGTCCAGCCTGTTCTGCCCACTCTTCGGCAGCCCGGAGGACACGCGCCGGCAGGATGCCAGCCGTCAAGATGACAGTCGGAACCGGCGGTACCAAGGGCACGGAGGGTGACAGACTCATCCAGAACAGACGATTCAGTGGGGCAGACGCAAGTGGCGCGACTTCGTCAGAAGGGCGTCGCTTGCTCAATCAGCATGATGGGGATCCCGTCCCTGACGGTGAACCGGAGGCGACAGACCGGGCAGTCGAGCGCGGCCTGTGACCCAAGCTCCGTCATTCTGAGCGCGCCCTTGCACTGAGGACACCGGAGCATAGCAAGTAGTTCAGGAGCGAGTGACATCAGCCCTTACTCCTGCGGCACCGTGAAGCCGAACCGCCGCAAGGCGGCGGCGTCCTTTCTCCAGTCCGGCATCACCTTGACCCAGAGATCGAGATACACGGAGGCCTCGACCAGTTTTTCGATCAGCACACGAGAGGCCGTGCCGATCTCGCGAATCGTACGTCCTTTCGCGCCGAGGACAATCCCCTTCTGGCTGTCGCGTTCGACGTACACGACGGCGCGGATATAGATCGGCGACTTGTTCTCGCGGAACTCCTCGATATCCACGAAGATTCCGTACGGCACCTCTTCGTGGAGAATGGCGAGCGCGCTTTCACGGATGGCTTCTGCCGCGAAAAAACGGACCGGCTGCGTGCTGAGCTCGTCGGCGGGATAGAGAAACGGCGACGGTGGCAGGTGGGACGCGATGCGCTCGAGCAATGCGTCGATCCCCTGGCCGGTTTCCGCGCTGCCGACGATCACCGTGGGGTTCGTCTCGAGTTGCGCCCGATTACCCGCATTGATCAGGTCTGCCTTGTTCGCCCAGGTGAGCTGGGTCCGCGGCAACGGCGTCCCCGGAGGAACGAGGGATTCGAGCGGCGGCGGCGGACCATTCGTCGCATCATGGACATAAACCGCCACATCCGCATCGCGGAGCGCGGCCACTGCGCTGGCCAGCATGGAGCGCTGGAGGGTGTAGCTCGGGTCGAGCAGCCCGGGGGTGTCGAGCAGCACGAGCTGATAGGTGTCACTGGTGACGATTCCGACGGCCGAGACGCGCGTGGACTGCGGCTTGGGGCTGGTGATCGCCAGCTTCAGCCCGAGCAGTCGGTTGAGCAGAGTCGACTTGCCGGCATTGGGTTTACCCACCAGCGCGACGTGTCCAGCACGGGTGATGGGCAGCTCGGGAGGCGGC
>Ga0163144_10000230_pt1 | contig 131935 bp, 108 predicted proteins | sample OliLak19BULKMAT1_FD_123175 | JGI IMG/M metagenome (GOLD analysis project Ga0163144, IMG submission 123175) | Freshwater microbial mat bacterial communities from Lake Vanda, McMurdo Dry Valleys, Antarctica - Oligotrophic Lake LV.19.BULKMAT1 | ecosystem: Environmental > Aquatic > Freshwater >...
CAGTCCGAGTGCTAGAAACAGAAAAGCTGCTGCGCCAGTGGTGAGAGAGTTGCCGAAAATGCTTTCCAAGTAGGGCCTCCAAGCCGATCACTCCGGATTCGAACGGAAATGGTTCGAACCACGTAACTGAAGACCAAGAGAAATCTTTAGTCAACTGTCTAGCTAGGTACTCTACCGAATGATTGTTACAGTCGGATGGCATGCCCCATGAACTGAGAATCCGCGGCCTTCGGTCCGAAGTGCTCACCACTTCCAAACCACTTCCAGAAAGGATTCGTACTGCCCGCCATTCTGCGGCAATGCGATCCACTTGCCCTTCAGTTCCGGGACCGAACTGGTGAAATCGCCTGGGGGACGTCGGCTTGGGCCGTCGCCAAGTCCCCCTTTTCGATGGCGCTAGAACGATTCACAATCACTCACCCGCATGCATAATGCATGGGTCTTGCCTTGTCACCCCCAATCGCCCTCGTCTCCGAGAAAAAAAAGCGTGAGCGGGGGGATATCTGGTGGTCGACGCCGACATAGTTCCAGACAGAACGTAGAAGGATCACATTTCCCATGAGCAGATACACTCGCTTGCCGCTTGTCCTGATTTTCGCCGCCGCCCATCTCCTGTCTTTGAGTTCGGCGCTGCAGGCTGCGAAACCTGCCTACCGTCGCGTGCTGCCAGGCGTCATTCAAGGCCGGGCGACAGAAGGCACGCGCATCGGAACGAGCACATGGCTCGTGAATCTGGGCGCATCCTCCGCCTCCTTCGAATTCGGATTCCTGTCAGTGTCCAAGGCATCCGCGCCGCCAGCCCAATCGCGGGTGCTAGGGCCGGGCGAGACCCTGCGGTTGAACAATGTGTTGCAGGATCTGTATGGGCTCAGTGAGGGCGAAGGCGCGCTGATCGTCTCCGGCGATCAACCGTTCGAACTGCGCGGCGTCAATGCGAGCACATCCGGGCCGGGCGCGAACTGGTTTCAATCCTCCGAACCGCTCGGGCCGGATGCCTGTGGACACGCGATCTGGCTGGCGAATCGTTCCGAACCCGATCCGGAATTCCGCACGGATATCACCGCCGTGCTTACGGCTCCCAACAGCGCCGTTACCGTATCGGTCTACGACGCCAGTGGCATCCTGCGTGGAATCGAAGTTGTCTCCTCCGAAGGACCGGCGATCTGGCGAGCTTCGGCTTCCCAGTTTCTGCCCGATCCGGAAATTGCGATCGGCCGGGTCAAGTTCGCAGTCACGGCCGGCGAAGCGACGGGATTCCTGTCAGTAACCGGCGGTGTTGCCGGAACCGGACTGGTTGCGCAGCCGGAGCGAATCAAAGCCGCCACGCCGGAAGAGGCGAACCTGCTTCTGAACGGAGTCACCGCCTCGTCCGATTTGCGGCTCTTCAACCCGAATGAAACCGAGCAGGAAATCACGTTGGAGGCGCTCGGTTTCCCAGGCGGTCCGGCGACGATCGGCCGGATGGCGGTGGCCCCGAACGGCCTGCTTGAAATCCGCGGCGTACTGGGCGCGGCGGGGTTCGTTTTTCCCGAAGGCGCGGTTGGGGCCCTACGGCTTCGAGCGCCGCTGCCATTTTTGGCCGTTGGCCGTGGTCTGCCAATGGCCGTCTCTTCCGAGATTGGATTTGCCACGCCGAACCAGCCCGTTACCTTGGTAGGCCTGAATGAGAGCGTCAACCAACCGGGAGTTCGCAGCCGGATCGCCCTGCTTTCGGGCACTCGTGGAGCGATCGGCTTGTTGCGCCTGCGGGATAGCCGAGGCCTCACGATCGCGACTTCGCCGATCCGGCTCGAGTCGAACGAGTGGCAAGGCAAGGCAATCAGTGCATGGTTTCCGGAAATGGACATCCCACTCGATGCGCGGGTGGACATCGAATTGGAAAACGGGTCCGCACACGGCTACGCGGAAATCGTGGATAGCCTCACGCAGAGCCGGGTGGTGGTGGCGGCAGCCGCCGTGCCTGTGGAAGCGTCGGCCACGCCAAGCGCCAAGCGCCTTGTCTTTTCAGCATTACCGTCTTCGCTCACCGCTGGGACACCGTTCGCGGCGACGATTCAAGCCTTACGGGCGGATAATTCAGTCGATGGGCGTTTCACGGGCTCCGTCGACCTGCGCGTCGCGAGCGGACCCGGCGCATTTCAGACCACGGTAACTGCTTCACAGACGGCCGTGGGAGGCAACGTCTCGTTTCGTGACTTGCGCTTGACGGTGCCGGGACGTTACACGCTCACGGCGCTTGGGGCCGGTCTCGAATCCGCCGTTTCTGAGCCATTCGAGGTCGCCTCCGTGCCGCCCCCCGCTCCCACCATCATCCGCGTCGGCACCTTCGCGGGGCAGAACGGCTACCTCGCCGAGGGCACGCTACAGATCGAGCGCGCCGCGAACGGCAGCGAAACGCTGCGGCTGAACCCAAATTTCCGCGTTAGCGGCGGAGCCGGAGCAATCACGGTTTGGCTAGCCCGGGCGAGCGGGCCCCTGAACACCGGCACGAGTGTCCGAGTGGGAACGCTGACGCGGGTGTTCCAGGGCGAATTCACATTCCCGATCCCCGCGCCCGGATCGAGCGCATTCACGCACGTGATCGTTTATTGCGATCCGTTTCGCATCAACTTTGGGGCCGCACAACTGCGGAACCCGTGAGCCTGAAACATGTCTAAACGACTCCTCTGTCTCATAATCCTGCTGCCCGCCCTTGGCGTTTCCCAAACCGGTTGGACACGCCCCCAGGGCACCGGATACACGCGGTTCAGTTTCAGTACGCTAGGTAGCTCGAGTTTCTACACCCCCTTCGGCAACGAGGTCTCTTCGGCGCGGTATCGCGACTATACAGGCTCATTTTATGGCGAGTATGGAATCACCGACGACTGGACAGCGGTGGTGAACTTTCCGTTTCTCCGAAACCACCGGCTGGACTCGACGAGTTCCCTGACCGCCGTGGGCGACGCGAACGTGGGCTTCAAGCGTCGGCTCGTCCGCGGCAAGACGCCGGTGGCCCTGGCCGTCGACTTCGGTCTACCCATCGGTGACTCGCAAGGCATTGTGTCGGTTCGGGATGTGCCCGATGGCACATTTCGTCTGCCCACCGGTGACGGCGAGTTCAATACTCGGGTCAGCCTGTACGCTTCGCGGGGGTTCTGGGAGGGTAAGACTGTGGTCTCGGGCGGCGGCGGGTACAACGTCCGGACCCGCGGATTCACCGATGAGTTTTCCTACTCGGTAAACGCCGGACATCGATTGACTTCCCGGGTTTCGATCTCTGGCAGCCTGATCGGCCTAGAGCCTGCGCGGGCGGCCAACCCGTCGCGTTCGGTCGGATTCGGCGTCGGAGAAGGGGTGGCGTACCTCGGTATCGGCGGAGAAGTGCAATATCGAATCAACAAACGGCATAGCGTATCGGTCGGCTACTACGAGCCGTTGCGGGGAAAGAACCTGCTGGCCGGCGGGAACTTAGTTTTCGGATTCGGCATCGCCTTCTGAAACGTCTGGATGAACTTGTATGACGCCGATCCTGGGAACGCCACGGAGTCGGAAATACTTGACCAAAGGGGGTAATCGGGGCACGGACATGCGCCCGCAGCGATTCCTCGTTTCTGCTGCGCAATCATTCCACGGGCCGTCTCAAGCGTTGGATTCTCGCAACAGTCGAGGCAAACTGTTCTACCGCCTCATGCAACAGCCCTGTCGACCGCACCAGTCACGGCCGGCCCCCCGGCGGGCTGTTTGAGACGCGCATTCCAGACACCTTCGAACGCTTTGCAATCGGACGCCAACCGCCACTCCCGGTCGTCCAAAAATGGCTCGCGCCGCCAAGCGATAAGATAGCTCTAATCCGATGGCTCTGAATCCTGGCGACAAACTCGGCAACTACGAAATCCTTTCGCCGCTTGGCGCCGGGGGGATGGGAGAGGTTTACCGCGCCCGGGACCCCAAGCTCAACCGCGACGTCGCCATCAAAGTCCTGCCTCCCGCGCTCGCGAATGACGCCGACTACCTCGCCCGTTTCCAGCGCGAAGCCCAAGCCTTGGCCGCGCTCAATCATCCGAATATCGCTGCCATTTTACGGCTGCGAGAACAACGCCATCATCATGGAACTGGTCGAAGGCGAAACCCTGCGTGGGCCGCTTTCTATCAAGGAAGCGCTTCCCATCGCCCGCCAAATCGCCGAGGCCTTGGAGGCCGCCCACGAAAAGGGCATCATTCACCGCGATCTTAAACCGGGCAACATCAAGCTCACTCCCGAAGGCGTGGTGAAGGTGCTCGACTTCGGCCTCGCTAAGTCCATCGAGCGTTCGACAAGCTCCGGCGGAGACTCCCCAACCCTCTCCATCCGGTCCACCGAAGCAGGCATGATCCTCGGCACCGCCGCCTACATGTCTCCGGAGCAAGCGGCCGGCAAGCCCGTCGACCGTCGCGCCGACATCTGGAGCTTCGGAGTAGTCCTCTACGAACTCGTCACGGGCAAGCGATTGTTCGATGGCGAAACCATCTCCCACACCCTCGCGCATGTCCTCACCGCCGAGATCGACCTGACCAAAATCGCCGGAGGTCCTCTCCGCGAATTGATCGGCCGCTGCCTCGACCGCAATCTCAAAAATCGTCTCTCCAGCATCGGCGAAGCGCGGTACCTGATCGACAACTACGGGACGCAGCCCGCGGTAGCCTCGAAAGCAAACTATTGGCCCTGGGCACTCGCAGCCGCGACTTGCCTGGCCCTGGTGGTGGTATCGCTCGCCTACTTCCGCCAATCCGCGCCAGAGTTGCCGGTTCACGTTCTGTCGATCAGTCCCCCGGAGAAGGCCACGTTCCTGGAAGCCGCCCTCTCGCCGAACGGCAAGCTGCTGGCTTTCATCGCCATCTCCGAAGGCAAGCGGCAGCTCTGGGTGCGGCCGCTGAATTCCGAAACCGCGCAGCCGCTGGCCGGCACCGATCGGGCCCGGGATCCGTTCTGGTCGCCCGATAGCCGCTGGATCGGTTTCTTCGCCAGGGGAAAACTCACTAAGATTCAGGCCACGGGCGGACCGGTGCAGGCCATTTTTGACATCACGAACGATCGCGGCGCAGCGTGGAGTTCCGAAGGCGTCATCCTTTTCGGTGAATCCGGTTTCGGGCTGTATCGCATACCGGCGCAGGGAGGAACTCCGGTGGCAGTTACGACCCTGGACCGGACCCGAGGCGAAAAGATTCACCAAAGGCCGGTGTTCCTGCCCGGAGGCCGCCGCTACCTGTATCTCATCAGTGGAAACGACCCGAACACAGCGGGGATCTACCTGGGGGCGCTGGACACGGCGGAGCGGACGCGCCTGGTGGGAGATGCTATCAGCCCCGGCTATGCCCTGGGTCCGGCGGGGGAGGGTTACCTGTTGTTCGTGCGGCAAGGAACGCTGCTGGCGCATCGGCTGGATGCGGAACGGGGTGCCCTGACTGGGGAGGCCTTCCCGGTTGCGGAGAAGGTAGGTACGGATCTATCCCTCAACCGGACCCGATATTCGGTATCCGAGACCGGGCTCCTGACCTATGCCTCGGGGGGAGGGGATACCAGGCAGTTGACGTGGATGAACCGCGCCGGAGCGGTACTCGAAACCGTGGGGGAGCCGATCGAGGACATCTTGCGACCGGCTCTTTCGCCTGATGAGAAGCAGTTGGCGTTCCCCAATCGAAGCGGCGTAACCTGGGATATCTGGGTGCGGGATCTGGCGCATGGGTTGGCGACACGCTTCACGTTTCACCCCGCTTCCGAAGCCTGGCCAGTCTGGTCTCCGAATGGGAGCCTCATCGTGTTCTCGTCCAATCGCGAGGGCCCCTATGATCTCTTCATGAAGAGCGCCAGTGGGGCGAGCCAGGAGGAACTGCTCTTGAAAACAGGAGGTATGAAGGCCGCTTCCAGTTGGTCCTCCGACGGCCGTTTGCTGTTCTATTATGAGCTGGATCCGAAGACGAAATCTGATATGTGGGTATTGCCGATGGAAGGCGCGCGGAAGCCGGTCCTGTTCCTGCGCACGGAGTTCGATGAGCTTGGCGGAGCGTTGTCGGACGATGGGAAATGGATCGCCTATTTCTCCGATGAGTCCGGAAGGGTGGAAGTCTACGTACAGCCCTATCCGGCAACGGGAGCCAGGTGGCAGGTCTCGAAGGACGGGGGAACCAGACCCAGGTGGCGGCGGGATGGAAAGGAGATCTTCTGGCTGACCGAGGGCGGGACGATGCTGGCGGCGGATGTCACCGCCGGACCCGTCTTCCAGTCGGGCACTCCGCGGCGGCTTTTTGAGACGCGCATTCAAGAAGTCTCGGAACGCTACGCCGTCAGCGCTGACGGCAAACGCTTCCTGATTCCGCTGCCGGTGGAAGCGGATGCCAACCGCCCCATCACCGTCATCGAAAACTGGCTCGCCGCCGCCAAGCGGTAGGATGCCTCTTATCCAAAGCCTCTTACTCCCGAGAGGTCTATCGCGACCGGGACCCCAACCTCAACGTTGCCATAAAAGTCCCCGCCCGCCCACGCCAAAAGAAATGATGATCGCGACCGAATCGATTTGCCGCATATACTCCTAGATGACCCCGATTCGCGAAGAACTGCTGGCATACGCCAAAAAAGAGCGGACCAACGATCAGATTGTCCGCAAGCTAATGGAATCGAACGAATGGTTCGCCTTAGCCGGGTTTGCGGCTGTCAGTTTGGGCAGGACAAAGTTCGACCTGATCCTGCACCCAGCGAATCAGGAATCCATGCCGGTCGACCGGCTCGTCTACTTCACCGATTTAGAAGCAGCGAAATGGGCCGATTTGCCTGTGTCGTTCATCGGCAAGATTTCCGGCGTCGATGCGTTCAGCATCCTCGACGAGAAACAACATACGCGGCTCGACATCAACTACGGCCTGCCAATCGAACAGACGTTCTTCGCAGGCGCCGACGTATTTCCGCTGTTGAGACTCTGGGCCACTTCGATCCGGATCGAACAGCAATTGCGCGCCGCTATAGAAGGTGCGGGTCCGGTTCCGTTTCTGGGATTGCGGAATCATCCCGGATTCGTGGTGGCGGTGAAGCAGGAAAACAACGATTGGATGGTCGGTGCCGAAGCGTACGGTGAGTCCGCGCTGGCGTTTACTGCTCCCGACCAGTTTACGAGCTACTGGCGGCAACTGAGTCCGCAAGACCGTGAGGCAGTATCCGGCACGACGGTTTCTGGCGAAAAGCTGTTTCCGATGCTGATACGGGACGGATTGCAGGGCTTGACCTTCAATCGCGGATCGGAACTGCCCATCACGATTCCCGCCGGGATGTTTCAGTCGGTGATTTCGGCATAGTCGGACGGGTCTCGGAATCATTATTACGGCTGCCGGAAACTGTCCCGTCCCACAACCTCAACGGAACAACGGGTCGTGGCTTCGGGGCGGCCGATGGCGCGCCGCTGGAATCAACAGCGCGACCGTCGCGCTCTTTGGTGAATTCGGTGGGCGCGAGACGTGGCAACATCAATGGGCCGGACTCAACCGACTCAACCGAAGAACCCGGCCCTTCCGGTCACAGGGTATCAAGATCGGCACCCAATGCATGGAACAGGTTTGGTCAGTGCATGATTGAGGTGGGTCGCGCGGGTCAATGGATTCGATGAGTAGCGTGCTGCAAAATGATTGAGGTCGAGATTGAATTCACCTGTCCTACAGGGCGCGCCGAATTCAACTATCCGCAATTACCCCAAAAAGAAACAGGCCCTCAGGGAAGCCTTTACGAACCCTCGTCAAAGTTCGATCGAAACGCCTGCGCTTGTAGTCGCTACAATAGAAAGTCCGGACCAAAACAAGAATGAGCAACGTCATCGTCCTCGGCGCCCAGTGGGGCGACGAAGGCAAGGGTAAAATTGTCGATCTCTTCAGCGATCGTTTCGACATCGTCGCGCGCTATCAAGGCGGCCACAATGCCGGGCACACGGTCTACATCGGCGAGACAAAATATGTTCTGAAGCTGATTCCAAGCGGCATCCTGCGCAAAGGCATCCTCGCCATTATCGGCAACGGTGTAGTCGTGGATCTCGCAGCGCTTGTCGATGAAATGGACAAGCTGGAAAAGGCGGGCGTCAACGTCAGCGGGCAACTCGCGATTTCAAATCGCGCGCACGTCATCTTTCCGTACCATCGCATGGTGGAAAAGATGTCCGAAGCCCGTGAGGGACGCACTTCCATCGGCACCACCTCGAGAGGCATCGGACCCTGTTACGAAGACAAAATCGCGCGGCGCGGCATCCGCATCGCCGATCTCTACGATCGCGACACCTTCGACGTCTTGTACAAAGCGCTGTGCGAAGACAAACAGACATTGGCGCATGCTTTCGGAATCGATGAGACGCTCGACTATGCGGCGATCCGCAAACAGTACGATGCGATTGCCGAGCGTATCGCTCCGCTGGTGCGCGATACGGCAGCGTTGCTGAACGCGTCGATCAAGGCTGGCAAGCGAGTGCTCTTCGAAGGCGCACAGGGCACCATGCTCGACATCGATCACGGAACCTATCCGTTTGTCACGTCTTCGAGCGCCGCTGCGGGCGGTGCCTGCACGGGCACGGGAGTGCCTCCGACGAAGATTGACGGCATCATCGGCGTTTCCAAGGCTTACATCACGCGCGTTGGCGCAGGACCCTTCCCTTCCGAAACCCACGATGCCATGGGCGAGTTGATTCGCCAACGCGGCAATGAATTCGGATCGGTTACCGGGCGCCCACGGCGCTGCGGTTGGTTCGATGTGCCGCTCCTCAAGTACACCGCGGCGGTCAATGGCTTCGATAGCGTGATTATCACCAAGCTCGACGTGTTGGATGAACTGGCCGAGATCCCGGTCTGCACGGGTTACAAGATCAATGGCAAGCCGATCGACGAAATGCCCGCCACCAATCGGGGCATCGAATCGATCGAAGCAGTGTATGAGAATCTGCCCGGCTGGCGGACATCCACGCGAGGTGTCACCGATTTCGCCAAACTACCCGAAGCAGCGAGGCGTTACGTGGACTTTCTCGAAGCGCAGACCGATGTGGAAGTAGGCTGCGTGTCGACGGGTCCGGAACGCAACGAGACGCTCGTGCGCGCGGGTTCGAAGTTGTCGAAACTTTTGCAATGACGACAGAGGCCGTTTTCATTGAGTTTTCGAGCCGTAAGCTCCGGCAACTGTCGGAACGGATCGGTGTGTGTCTTTCGAAACTCAGCGAAGAGCAGGTGTGGGCACGCAAGTCCGCCAATGAAAACGCCATCGGAAACATCGTGCTGCATTTGTGCGGAAACTTGCGACAGTGGATCGGCCACGGCGTCGCCGGCCTGCCGGATATCCGCGAGCGCGATGCGGAATTCAACGCCATTGGCGGCACCGGCATCTCTGGCTTGCGTTCGCATCTGGAAAAGACGGTCGCTGAAGCCGTCACCGCGATCGAACAGGTTCCCGCTGCGGATCTGCTGACGATCGTGAACGTACAGAAGTACAGCATCCCGAAGATGGAAGCGATCTATCATGTGGTGGAACACTTCGCCGAGCATACCGGCCAGATCATCTTTGCGACCAAACTGCTGACCGGCGACGAACTGGGCTTCTATACGCATCTTCGTAACCCGGCGCATAGCGAAAAGACTCCCTGAGGCCGTGCCGTGAAGCGCATCGCACTCGACGCCACCTACAGCTTGGGCGATGCCCTGTCGGGCGTTGGTGTCTACTCGCGCGAGATGTTGTTCGGTCTTGCCAATGCGCATCCCGACGACGGCGTGTTTTCGTGGTGCTATCGCCCGAATCGCATTCTGCGCTCGCTGAAAGAGCACATGCCTCCGAACGTGAAACGCCGACTATTGCGGTATTCGAGCGCGCCATCTTGCGATCTGTTTCATGCCTTGAATCAGCGTGTGGAGTTTCCTCCGGCGAAAACAAAGTGCAAGATCGTGACGACATTTCACGATCTTTTCGTTCTCACCGGAGATTACTCGACGCCGGACTTTCGCGCGCGGTTCGCCGAACAGGCAAGGCGCGCGGCCGAGCGTTCGCATACAATCATCGCGGTTTCGGAGTTTACAGCCGATCAGGTTCGCGGACTGCTCAAAGTGGGGTCGACACCGATTCATGTAGTGCATCACGGTGTGCAGTTGCCCACCGATGCGACGCTGGTTCCGGATAGCGCGCGAGAGAATATAGTTTTGCATGTGGGCGCGATTCAGAAACGCAAGAATCTGGAACGGCTGATTCAGGCCTTTGAGACGCTGCCCGATACCTGGAAGCTGGTGCTGGCGGGATCGGTGGGCTATGGCGGCCAAGCGGCGATTGACCGCGCGGCGCGGAGCAAAGCGGAAAAGCGAATCATCGTGACCGGCTACATCGACAACGAGAAGTTGGAAACACTCTATCGAGCCGCCCGGATTCTGGCGTTTCCATCGCTTGACGAAGGCTTTGGGATCCCGGTCATTGAGGCGATGTCGCGCGGCCTGCCGGTGGTCACTTCGGATGCTTCGGCTTTGTCGGAAGTCGCAGGCGGTGCCGCGTTGCTGGTGAACCCCCGGGACGTGGATTCCATCGCGCAGGGCTTGCAAACACTGGCGGCCTCACCGGGCTTGCGCGAGCATCTGAAAAGGGCCGGGTTGCAGCGATCGCTCCACTTTTCCTGGAAGCGAGCCGCCGCAAGCACTTGGTCGGCGTATGAGATGACGCTGGCTGGTTAGTCCTCGCGGGATTCTCGCGCGCGCCGATCGCGAACGGATAGCGAGTCTTTGAACCCCGCGCACAACCAGCACGAGCAAGGGCGGCTGTGTGTCGAAGCCATGCGCCCGATTTCGCGGGCGGTGAGGTGGGTGGCGGGGATTCTGAAAAGACGCAGTACGCGTTTGGCGCGTGCTTTCGTTCGAAGTTCGTCTTGACGGCGTCTGGCCTTCATTCGACCTACACCAGACCGTTGCGCACTAGCAGTGCATCCACGCTCGGATCGCGACCCATGTAGTTGCGATACAGTTCCGCGGGATCGGAACTGTCACCCTTTGCCAGGATGCAATCGCGGAATTCCACGCCCGCCTTCTCGCTGAACAAACCTTCGGTTTGGAAGCGAGTGAAGGCATCCGCATCCAGCACTTCGGCCCATTTGTAGGAATAGTAGCCCGAACCATACGCCACGGGGCTCGAAAACAAGTGCGAGAAACTGGTGACCATCGACCAGCCTTCGGGCAGCGTGGCGGCGGAAAACGGCTGTCCTAAATTGCGGCAGAACTCCACGACATCGCCGTCTTTTTCCGGTGAATAGGCGCGATGCAGCATAAGATCGGTCAGGCCAAAGCTGACCTGCCGCATCTGCGCAGCGGCACTCCGATAGTTCTTGGCACGCACCATCTTCTGAAAAAGCTCTTCGGGAATCGTTGCGCCCGTCTCGTCGTGGCGCGCGAACAGATCGAGCGATTCGCGTTCCCAGCACCAGTTTTCGAAGATCTGCGACGGGAGCTCGACGAAATCCCATGCGACGTTGGTGCACGAGAGCGAGCGGACCTCCACACGGCTCAAGCAGTGATGCAGCAGGTGTCCGAACTCATGGAAGATGGTTTCCACTTCGTTGTGCGTGAGCAGTGCGGACTTGTCTCCCACAGGTGGTGTGAGGTTGCCGCATATCAGACCGAGATGCGGTTTGCCCGCGTCGGGGTTGCCCAGGATGAACGAATCCATCCAGGCACCGCCGCGCTTGTTTTCACGCGGGAACCAATCGGCATAGAAGCTGCCAAGGTGCAAGCCGGAGGCACCGTCTTCGATGCGATAGAACTTCACGGCGGAATCCCAGCCGGGCACTCCCGCCTCTTCCCTGACCGCGATGCCGAACAGGCGCGAGAAGATATCGAACATTCCCGACATCACTTGTTCCACCGGGAAATAGGGGCGCAACTCTTCTTCGTCGAAATCGTAGAGTTCCAGGCGCTGTTTTTCCGCGTAGTAGCCGACGTCCCAGACTGGCAATTGGCGACCGCCAGCGAACTCGCGCAGCGCGGCGTTTTCCTTGGCAAAAAAACTCTCGGTGCGGACACGCAAGTCCTCTAAAAAGGCTTGGGCGTTCGCGCCCGTTCGCGCCATGCGGTCTACCAGGATGAAGTCCGGAAAGTCGGCGAAACCCAGTAATTCGGCTTTTTCGCGGCGCAACCGAAGAATCTCAAGGACGTGGGCCGCGTTGTTGTACTGCCCGTCCGCGGCGCGGCGATTGAAGGCGCGATAGAGGGTTTCGCGAATCCCGGAGTCGTCCAGATAAGTCATCGCTGGAATGTAACTAGGTGCCTGCAAGGTGAAGCGCCAGCCATCTTTGCCTTTCGATTCCGCGCTCTGTTTGGCGGCGTCGATGGCGCTCGGCGGAAGGCCCGCGAGCTTCGCTTCGTCGGTGACGATCAGTTCGAATTCATTGGTCGAGTCGAGAACATTTTCTGTGAATTTCGTAGTGACCCGGGTGAGCTCGACATCGATCTCCTGCAGTTTCTGTTTGTCGGCCTGCGCGAGTTCCGCGCCATTGCGAATGAAACTGTCGACGGTTTTCACCAGATACCGTTTGCGCGCGCCAGCGAGGGATTTCGCTTCGCTGGTGGCGGCGAAATCCTTGATCACCTTCCAGAGCCCTTCATGCAACGGCAGGCCTGAATAGAATTCCGCTACGGGACCTTGAATCGCATTGAATGCCTCGCGCATTTCCGCACTGGTGGCAGCCGCTTCGAGGTGCCGCACGATGTTCATTGCGTACTCGAGCGGTGCTGTAAAATGATCGAGCCTGTCCAGTGTGTTCGCGTACGTCGTCGAACCCAATGGCGTTGCCGCGATCTCTTCGAGTGCGCTTTTGCTCGATTCGAGCAGCGTCTCGATGGCCGGTGGCACATGCTCCGCGCGGATCTCATCGAAAGGAATTCTGTACTGTTGCGAGAGCAAGGGATTCTGCATGAAAAGAGTATCTTACTAGTAAATCAAATTCGGCCGCAGTTTGCAGAGACTGTATATGGTATTCACGCGAGGAGAGTACTAGTCGCCGAGTAGTTTGCCGTACGGGCGAAGACTCTCAACGCTGTCGCAAACCGCTTTAATCCCCGCAGTGATCGGCACCGCGAGCAACAAACCGATTCCACCCCAAAGCGTTCCCCAGAACATAAGGGCGAGAGTCACGACCAAAGGATTCAAGTGTACGCGTGAACCGACGAATTTCGGATAGACGAGATTCAGAGCCAGCAAATGCAGTAGCGCGACGACACCGGTGATGAAAACATACATCGCCGGATCGGTATGCACGGGCAGGGCGGCCATGACGGGCGGCATCACCGCCAGCGGGACGCCAAGATACGGAACGAGACTGAGAAAACCGCTCAACGGCCCAATCAACAGCCAATACGGAAGCCGTACCGATGCAAAGAAAATCGAACTGGCCACACCGAGCAGCAGGCCAAGGAAAAAATTCCCCAGCACATAAGCGCGGGCGACATCGGCCATGCGGTGCCATCCCTCACCGGCGGAATTTCGCATTTCGCCTCGAAAGAGCGAGAGAAAACGCGAACGAAGATGATCGCGCCAAGCCAGCATGAAATAGACCAGAAACGGCACGAACGAGGCCATCAGCAGGACATTGTAAAGCGACGATACATACTCGTAGACAATGCGATAGAACGGCGTTGGTTCGGGACGGACACGCACTTCGGGAATCGGAGGAGGAGCATTCGAAGCCGCTGGCCCAGCTTCGCCCCGGCGGCGCTTGATGGTTCCCTGCTGATTGTCCGGGCGGTTTCGCTTGGGCAGCAATGTGATGGTGACGGACTTCTCGAACTCTTCGAGTCTCAAAATACCTTGTTCCACAAGGCCGTTGATGCGATCGCTGTAAGCGGGCAGGTCTTCGGAAAGGGAAGCGATTTCGGTGACCAGTCCGAGCCCGCCGAGATAGAGGATCAACACCGTTAGGCTACAGACGAGGAAGCTTGCGGGGCCCCGCCCGAGGCGCAGCTTCGTGAAAAAGCCGACGACGGGGTCGAGCAAAAATGCAATAATCACCGCGATAATGACGGTGATGAAGAAGACGCGCCCGAAGTACAGCAGCGCTATGGCCGCGGCCAGCGCCAGTGTCGAGATGCTGAGGCGGTACCCGATGGGCGGCATGTTGGTGCGCGCAGCATGTTGCGCGGTTGCCGAAAACTCACCCGTGGCGGATGGTGGTTCGAGCGGATTGGGAATCAGTACCGGCACGACAGGTGTTCTCTCATACTATCGTCCGGAAGCGAGGAAATGTAAGAGCAACGCTCAGGGTGCCATATAGAATGAAGCGCTATACCAACTTCGATTCTCTTGCGAATCGACCAGTCCATAAGCGATCACGACGCACTGCAGCAGTTTCGGATTGCAGGCTGTCACCGTTGAGTCATCCTGCGATTCTGTGATGAAGTCGTGATCGAGAAAAAGATCCTCAATCCGTTCGAGCAGCTTACCGGTGTCGCCCATGCGATCCCAACCGCCTCTGGCATAAGAGGCTGCGTCCTTGAGTTTGATCCACTCCGGCATTGGAACGACCGGCTTGCTGGTCAAGGTACGCAAAACGATCCTGGTTTTGCCCGTCGGCGGGTCCACCAGGAACTCTTTGTTGGAGGGCTTATGCCGCACTTTCCACTTGCCTTTGGTGGAGAAATACATCAGCTCAAAATCCGGATTCGCCTTTGCAATCTCTGTACGGGCGATGTCTTGCACTTTGTTGAAGCCCCAGTACAGCCCGCTGTATGCACCGGCCATGAGCAACAGTCCGACGAGCGTCAGCACCCAAACCCAAGTTGGAATCTTCGTCTTTGCCGGTGGCGGCATCATTCGGGAACTGCCTCGAGTCGAATCGGACGCGGTGGACTGCAGGTTTGATTATCCAACGTTGGCCCGCCACAAATTCTCACATCCGTTGTCATCGTGGGTAGCCACTCGGGCACGATCACCGAGACCAACTGCATCCCGATCACGCCAGGTGCGACGCCAGCGTATTCGGGCGTCAATCCGCCGACATCGTGCACTTGTGCCGTAAAGAATCCGGACAGCGGTAAGCCGGTGCCATAGACATTCACCACTTTGCCCGCGCGCGCCGGAGATCCGTCGTCGTTGATCGACCCGTCGGCATTGAGCACATAGTTCGGAAAAATGGCCGGGGCGGCATTGACGAAATACGTGTAATAAGGCGCACTGGCGACGCCATTGACGTGCACAGTGGCGTTCGCCGTCGAGATGTCTTTCATCTCCAGCGGCACCTGCACGATTACTTCATTGTTGTTGGCGCTGATGATTCGCCCTTGGAACGAATTGAAGAACACCTCAATTTTGGCACCGACCAGCCGGTCGCCCGTAATCGCAGCGAGCGAGCCCGCCACCAGCGGACCCGGAATCCGATTTGCAGGGTTTGTGATGGAGCGGATGATCGCCGATAGCGGTGGGCCGGCAGCGACGCGCAGCGTGACCCGAGTGAGCCAGCGTCCGGCTATAGGACCCGCATCGATCACAACGATCGCTTCATACGTTCCCGGAAGCAGGTTTGTGGGGGTGATGTCTAACTTGATGGTTTCGGCGTTGACACCGGCAGGCGGCGAGAGTTGGAGCCAGGAAAGATTCGGGCCCGAAACATAGTTCACCGTGGCGAACCAGAGAAAGTTTCCAGATCCGGAATTGCCGATCGAAATATAGCGATTCTCAGTTCCGCGCCCGTTGTCGGAGCTCACTTCAATCGCATTGGCATTCACCGCGAGCCGCGGAAAATAGGTGGCGTTGCAATCGCCGAGGCGGCTGCAATCGGGCAGCGGGACCATCGTACTGACAAACCGTGGGATGTGCGTATTTGCACCGGTTCGCACTTCACTCAACGACGAGAGCGAAGCAAAGAGAACATCCTGCCGGATCGTCGTGAAATTGCTGATGGCATTGCGATCGAGACCGAGAAATGAGGGGATCTGCGCGCTTTGCGTAAGTCCAGGGTTGGAATCGATAACCTCATAAACCGCATACGCGCTGTTGCCGTCACCCGAATAGGCGACCTCAGACAACGTGTCGAAAAAGGTCACGCCAACGCTTGGCACGGTCTGTAGCGGCAATCCACCGCCGCCGTTCGGATCGGCATTGGCGACCCGCACCAACAGCAGCGCTTTCGATCCACCGTCGTATTGGCCCCCATTGGCAGGCCTGCCATAGTCGCCCGTCGAAGTAGGCGCGACGGCATCGTTCCCTGCAATGAATGTGGGCGTAAAGATGCGTGCGCCTTGCGGAAGTCCACCGTAACGCACGATGAAGCGGGTTCCTGAACTCGCGTTTTGGCCAGTGAAGTCGCCCAGCGTTCCGAAAGCCGTGGGAAAGCCCTCTGTGATGCGTGTGGTCGAGTAGAACGTGCGCTGCGAAAGGGCAGCGGTGAAACTGCCGCTTTCCGGGGTGTCGGATCCAACATAGGAACAGATCAGCGGCGTGGTGTTGGACGTGTAAAGACCGCGCTGCACGGTTCCGACGTTGAATCCGTTGGAAAGGAACGAGACCAGCGCGCCCGCATTGAATGAGAGCGTGGCGACGATGTTGGCGACGCTGTCGGGGTTCAACTGCGTCGCGGCGGCGCGGACGTTCTGGATCTTGAGATCGACGCGACCCTGGCTCGACAGTTGGATCGTGAGTCCGGGCCAGACGAGTCCGCCGGAAGTGGATGGGCGGGGGGCGACGTTGGTTTGTTGGAATCCGCTGCCATTGTCGATCAGCAGAACGGCGTCCGCCGTGTTGTTGGTGAAGATGCGATTGGTGATCGCGACGTTGAGAAAGATGTTGAGATTGCCGATGATCGTGGCGTTGGGCTGTCCGTTAAAGCAGTTGAGGCTGATGTCACCCGTGCGTTCGGTGATGCCTTCGGCGCGAACCAGCGGAGGGTTAGCGGTAGCCTGGCAGGCGAGGATCGAACCCTGCTGTCCGAAGAGCGACGCGGGACCCAGAAGGAACCCGAAAATTACGAAGAAGCGCATCGCGGCCACCACCTTGCTTCAGAGTACAGCCATTTGTATGACAAAGTCCATGAGGGGAAATCCTTGATTGTCCTATAAATCAATCACTTGCGGAAATGTTCTAGACCCTGGAATCGGGATTCCCATTTGTGAAAAGGCCCGCCGGTCTCGATCCGGGACACTGTCTCCGTGCACAAGTCTCTGGCGAGATAGCGTTCGAGAGTAATTTTGCTCGGCATCGACATTTGAGGAGCGCCGCGCTGCGCGCTGGATCCAAATCAGCGCCTTACGGAGCGAATAAAGTGAGCGATTGTGGCGTGCAAAACCGCATGGGTGAATAGAGACACCTCATGCCGAACGATTCCATTCCTCGCTTTTCTCACCTGCGTGTCTTGCTTGACTTCAAACTGACAGAGACTTTGGGCACGATGCTGCGAAAGCCTTTAGTGAAGGCTCTCCCGGCCAATTCGAACGCCGGTCAAAAGCCTTCAGCCCTCCTGCGGAACTGGAACGACGATCTCGATGTTTTTGAATCGGTGACCGAAGAGGAACTGGTGCAGATTGAGCGGATGCTTGTGATGCGGATTGGTTCCGGGCCGGAGGATGGTGTGCCATCGAGGATGTAGTTGGCACTCGACCCACGACCCGCCATTCCCAGGCGCAGTCTACGCTTCATAGCGCCGTCATTGCAGTCTAGTTCGCCCGGGCCTCAAATTCCGTAACCTCGCCCGCGCGGACATCCATGGCAATCGTTCGGAAAATCTCTTCCTCTGAGACCCGATCCAGAAAGCGGATCCGATACCGGCCTGCAGGAAGGTCGACAAAACCAAAGAAACCCGTGCCGTCGGTGGACATCCGCCGCGGTGCGAACTCCGCCCCATCGTCGGCCTCGAGAACTGCCGTTACGCCATCGGCGTCGTCTGCGACGAGCCAACCCATCGCGCCGCCTCGTTGGGACATCCACGGCATCGATTCCTGCATTTTCGAAACAACCGCGGGCATGCGATCCGCAACCGCGCGATAGAACTGCTCGTTGGGTTCAATGGGAAATCCCCGCGCATCCAGGATGTTCGTGCTGGCATAGCTGTAAAGCGCAACGCCCAAGCCCCGTTCCCGCACGCGATCCATCTGCACCATCGAATCGGAGATGGAATTCAGATAGGATCCCAAACCCGCGAAGATCCGGCGGTTGTACTGGCGGTCTTTGTAATAATCCAGCCAGCGCGTCAGGAAACCCGCATTCGCCGGTTCGCGAAAGTAGCTCATCGGCATGGCGAGATCGAGCAGGCCCTCTTCAAGCCAGCCGCGCCAATCCTGAAAGACGCGGGAATACGCGTCGAGCGCGCGATAGCCTGCGTCGTTCACGGGCCCGTTGCCCCAGGTGATCACGGCGGCGGAAACCACCGCCTGCGGCTTGATCGCGTGGACGCGCAGAGAAACCTGGCGCACAAGATCGGTCACCTGCCGGCGGCGGAACTCCGCGAAATTGGTAAGCCCCAAGCGCTCGAACCGCTCCAGCGCCACCTGATTGTAGCCGAACGCGGCGGTTTCCGGATAACGCACGTAATCGAGATGAATGCCGTCGAGATCGTAGTGGCGCACTGGATCCACGATCACATCCGCGAGATAGCGCAACGCATCGGGATGCCCAGGGTCCAGCGACGTCGAAACCGCGCCCGTCGAACTGAGCGACATCCACATGTCGCGCCCCTCGGCTGCGGGTCCGTGGCGATGCCAGATGTGGCGATCGTCTTCCGGTGGGCGCGTCGTTCGCCAGAGCGGATAAACGGGAAACCAGCCGTGGACCTCGATTCCAACGTTGTGCGCCTTGGCGATGGCGTACTCGAGTGCGTCGAAACCCTTGGAATATTCGCGATCCTGATGCGGAGGTTCGAGCGAGCGCAAATAATATGAATACCCATCCAGCCGGACTTCGATGAAGACTGCGCTGCAACGGGCAAGTTTGGCGTCCGCGATGAGCCGGTCGACCTGTTCGGGCGTCTTGAATCCAACGTGGAATGCGTCGGCCCAAAAGGCGCAGGTCGGCGGTTCGGAAACCGCCACCGCGGAGATCCACAATAGAATTGGTATCATAACTTATCTGACCCGCCCTTGCGAGTCGCAATTTCCCGGATGCCCGATCAGGATCAGCCCACGCAACCCACCGGACCGAACGAACCAACACCGCCACGAGTGACGGCCTTAATCGTTTCTTACAATAGCTTAGCTGCTTTGCGCCGTTCGATTGGGGCTCTGCGATGCTCGCAAGCGCGCGAGCTGTTCGAGATTCTGGTGGTCGATTTGGGATCGCAAGATGGCAGCGCCCGCATCGATTCCGAATTCGAAGACGTTACCGTTCTCCGCTTGCCGAAGCACTTTGGCGCGACCAAAGCCATGAACATCGCCACTCGCACGGCAATGGGCGATTTGATTCTGTATCTGGATCCACAGGTGGAGTTGCGTCCGGACGCATTGGCTCGCATGATGAAGCGCCTCGATGAAGATGACGAGGTTGCGGCCGTGGTTCCTCTGTTGGAGGATGCCCAATCCGGTGTGGCTGAGCCGCAAGTGTATCCCTTGCCAACACGCGAGACTCTGGCTCAAGCCTGCACCACAGGCAAGATGCCCGTGTCGGCGTCTCGCATGGATGCGGATGCGGTTCCGGTGGAATACGCCAGCCGGTCGGCGATCATGGTTCGTAAGGTGTTTGTGCAGGGCATGAACTACTTCGACGAACGCTATGGCCACTACTGGGCCGATGCCGAACTGGCGTTCCAGATTCAGAAGGCGGCCAAGAAGACGATTGTGCTCACCGCAGCCAAGGGAATCTGGCATGCACCGGCTTCCGAGTTGGTTTCGAAGAAGTTGGACGCGGACCGCTGGGTTGGCGCTTCGGCGTACTTGAGCAAGCACCAAGGCTTTGGCGCAGGGCTCGGCTTCATGTTCTCGGCAATACTAAAGGCATTATTTACCTTCAACTTCGGACTGCTCGTGCCACTGGTGTCGCAGCAGAAGGTGGATGGGAACCAAGGTCCGCTCTAAGGCTTTGTCCCTAGTTTCTTCTCGAAAGTTCCCCCTACGCCCTAAGCCTCTCGGTTCTTTCCACCGATAAACTGTGAAGAGAGAAGGCTCATCCCATGGACGCACTCATTTGGCTGTCGTTGCCGTTGTTCGTCGCCGCAGGTTCGGCGCTGCTTTGCTATTTCATCATGCAATCGAAGATGGACGTGATGCTGGCGAAGGAACGTGAGGCGCTGGCGGAGGCGCATGCCAAGCTCCGTTCCGCCCAAGTGACTATGGAAGAGCGTATTAAGGCCGGGCAGGAAGAGGCCCGGCGCAAGGCGATGGAGGAATTCATGGGAGAATTCCGGGTGGACGAGCGGAGTTACATGCGCGAAAGCAAGAGTGTCTTCTCAAGCAAGAAATCGATGGTGCTTCAGGAACGTCTGTTCTTCCGTAACATCCCGCTCTCGAACTGGATCGAACACGAAATGGTGGTGGAAGAGAACGGCTCGGGCGGCTTGCAGGGCGCGGCATCGGTGTTCAACACCAAGCAGTTGGGCGCGGAAAGCGAGAGCGCACTCAGTCGGTTGTTGGAATCGTTTACGGGTCCGAAACCGCAGTTGCAGCCAACTCCTGGCGACTAGATCGCTTGCGGTATCGAACCTGTCAAAAACCACCTACAACAACCGGCGGGCGGAACCCTTACGCGCCAGTCGTTCCATGCGCTTCAATAGCTCGGGTGTCTCGGCGAGCCGCAGAGCGGAGTGCGTCATCTCAAGCGCCATCGAATAGTTCTTCTCACGATGCTCGAAGTGCTTGGCGAGTTCGGTGTATGCCTCGCAGCGATGCGCATTCGGCGACTCGGTCAACTGCCTGAATACCGCGATTGCCGCATCTTCCCGTCCAAGCTTCTTTTCAAGCCCCGCGAGATCCCACATCGCGCGATACAGCAACTCATCCCCCAACCCCCGATTCACGGCCTCGCGCAGAAAATCCGCAGCCTGATCGTCCTGCCCTGCTTGCTTTAGCCAACGTGAGAGTCCAACCATCTCCGCACCGTGTCCAAAGCGGAACTCGCTGGGAGACTTGAAGGCGAACGGCACGATGGCGGTTAAGCACGCCAGCGTGACGATATCGAGCACGTTGTGGTGCAGAATTGGCGCGACGCGAAACGCCTCTTGGGTGCGGATGAACTCGAAATAAACATAAGGAATCATCTCGCCGGGCAGGTCGCCTTGACGTTCGAGTCCGAGGATGCGGTTCTCGAGTTCGATGAGGCGGCAACTGTCGAAACGTAACTTCCACAAGCGACGCGCGCCGTAAAGCAGATCGACGTGGCGCAGGGATCCAAACGGCGGACGCGCGCGCGACATGCGGTAGCGCGTTTCGAGGAGCGGCTGATCGTACGACTTGCCATTGTAGGTCACGAGGATGTCGAACTGCTTTAAATGCTCGGTGAGCGCCTCAAGCATGCTGGGTTCTTCATCATAATTGCGCATGAAGAACTGCTTCACCGTGAACCCGCCTTGCGGGTCGATGGATCCGACGCCGACCAGAAATGCATAGGTTCCGGATCCGCCGGCAAGGCCTGTGGTTTCGGTATCGAGAAAGGCCCAGCGCTCGGGCGGCGCACAGCCGGAATCTCCATTGCTGATTGCTTCCAGCAGATCGTGCGGCAGTTCGGCGAGGTTCGAGATATCCATCGAACCGTATCGGCGATGGCGGTCATAGGTTTTGACGGTTTGAAAATGCTTTCCGGATGAGTTCTCGATCACTTCGCCCGCAACGATTTCGTCGACGAATTCACGGGCGGCGGCGTTGGCTGCCGCGGCACCGATCGACGATGCGGGAAGCGGCGCAACGGCAAAGGGTGAGCGTACCGGCCCTGGCGCCTGGTACTTGGCGTCAATGCGGGCGACGCGCTTGCGCAAGGCCGTGAGCTGTTGATGAATGTCCACTTTCGCTGTTTGTTCCCTGATTGTCCAGGATAGCGCGGTTCCTTGCGACCCGTTCGGAGTGGATAATAGACAGATGGCCGCAGACTTCGAAAAGCTTGGCGTTTTCTACCTAGGCAAGCGCAAAGACAATAACGATCTTCTTCTCTACGATTCGAAAGACCTCGTGACTCACGCGGTCTGCGTCGGCATGACCGGATCGGGCAAAACCGGACTTTGCATTGGCCTGCTGGAAGAAGCCGCCATCGACAACATCCCTGCGCTGATCATCGACCCCAAAGGCGATCTCTCGAATCTGCTGCTCAACTTTCCAGGACTCACCGCGGAAGAGTTCGCGCCATGGGTGAATGAAGACGAAGCCCGCGCGCAGAATCTCGAACCCGCTGAGTTCGCGACGCAGCAAGCGGACCTCTGGACCAATGGCTTGGCAAAGTGGGGGCAGGACGGCGCACGGATCCAAAAGCTGCGTGATTCCGCTGATTTTACGATCTACACGCCTGGGTCCAATGCCGGCGTCCCGATCTCGATCATGAAGTCGTTCGCGGCTCCGGATGAGAAGACGCTGGCCGATCGCGAGATGTTGCGCGACCGTATTTCCGCCACCACCACCAGTTTGCTGGGCATTGCGGGAATCGATGCGGATCCGGTGCGGAGTAAAGAGTATGTGCTCATCTCGAATATCCTCGATCATGCGTGGCGCAACGGGCAGGATCTCGACCTTGGGTTATTGATCGCGCAGATTCAGAAGCCTCCGTTCTCAAAGGTCGGCGTGATGGATCTGAATGCGTTTTATCCGGAAAAAGAGCGGTTCACGCTGGCGATGGCGCTCAATAATCTGCTTGCGTCGCCAGGCTTCGAAGCGTGGCTGCAGGGCGTGCCGCTCGATGTTGGCCAGTTGCTTTACACCGACAAGGGCAAGCCGCGCATTGCGATCCTTTCGATCTCTCACTTGAGCGACGCCGAGCGTATGTTTTTTGTGTCGCTGCTGCTGAATCAGACGCTGAGTTGGGTTCGTGCGCAGAGCGGCACAACGAGTTTGCGCGCCATCCTTTATATGGATGAGATTTTTGGATATTTTCCGCCGGTCGCGAATCCGCCGTCGAAGAAGCCGTTGTTGACGTTGCTCAAGCAGGCGCGCGCGTTCGGATTGGGTGTTGTTCTGGCAACGCAGAATCCCGTCGATCTCGATTACAAAGGGCTGGCCAATACGGGCACTTGGTTTATCGGCAGGCTGCAAACCGAGCGCGACAAAGCCCGCGTGATGGAAGGTCTCGAAGGTGCCACGGCTCAAGCAGGAGGCCGCTTCGACCGCGCCAAGATGGAAGAGATTCTTGCCGGGCTCGGCAAGCGGGTCTTTCTGATGAACAACGTCCACGAGAATGAGCCGGTGATTTTCGAGACGCGCTGGACGTTGTCGTATTTACGTGGTCCGCTGGCGAGGCCGCAGATCCGGCAGTTGATGGCAGATCGCAAAGCGGGTCAGACGGTGGAAGAAGAGGCGAAGGCGAAAGCATCGGCCGTTGCGCCTGTGCTGCCTCCTGAAGTCCAGCAGTTCTTCGTTCCGGCGCGCGAGGCTGAGCCGGAATACAAGCCTCATGTGGCAGGATCCGCGACCATGCAGTTTGTCGATGCGAAGGCCGGCGTGGATGAAGCGCGCGAAGTGCTGTTTCTTTCGCCGGTCAACGATGACGCGATTGGCGTGAATTGGGATGAAGCCACCGAATCTGAATTGACGCTGAGCGATCTGGAGAAAGAGCCGGGCGAAGGCGCGACGTTCGCCGATTTACCGGCGATCGCAGGCAAGGCTAAGAGCTACGCGAAATTCACCAAGGATTTTTCGGCGTATTTGTTCCGGACGCAGAAGATTGACTTGTTGAAGAGCGAGAGTCTGGGGCAGCTTTCGAACGTTGGCGAAACGGAGCGTGACTTCCGGATCCGGCTGCAGCAGGCAGCGAGCGAAGAGCGGGATTTGCTCAAAGATGAGTTGCGAAAGAAATTCGCGCCAAAGCTTGCGACGCTAGAAGAGCGCAAGCGCAAGGCCGGGCAGGCCGCCCAGAAAGAAGCTGAACAGTCGTCGAGCCAAAAAACCGAGTCCATGTTTTCGCTCGGGGCAACGATTCTGAGCATGGGACTCGGCGCGTTCATGGGGCGAGGCAAGATGGTCTCTGCAACCAATATCGGCAAGGCGGTTTCAGCGGTAAAGTCGGTGAACAAGATCCGCAAGGAATCGAGTGACGTTGATCGTGCCGGTGAGACCGTTGGGGCGATCGAGGCAACGATTGCGGAACTAAACGCGCAGTTCGAGGCCGATGTGGCGGCGGCGCAGGGCCGCGTGGATCCCGCGCAGGAAGAGTTTGCGACGGTGACGGTGCGTCCGAAAAAGACTTCGATCACAGTGAACCTGGTGGCGCTGGTTTGGAGCGCCGAGTAGGTGGGGCGGAAGATCCGGCTATTGCCGGAAAAGATGGCGATCTTGCGCTATGAGCCCGGGGCTGCGGTCACGATCCCGACTACAGGATTCTTCTCGCTGATCCGCACAGCGGATGAGGTGTCGATCATCGTTGAACAATCGCGGGCTCCGCTCGGTGCGCTGAAGAAGTCCACAGGATGGCGGTTGTTTCAAGTGCACGGTCCGTTTGCGTTGGATGTGATTGGCGTGCTGGCATCGATCGCGGGTCCCCTTGCGGAAGCGGGCGTTTCGATCTTCGCACTGGCAACTTACGATACCGACTATTTCCTGATCTCGGGCAGACAAACGGCGAGGGCGATCAAGGCGCTGCGCGCGGCTGGGCACGAAGTGCAGGATTCATGAGAACGACATCCTAATCTTAGCCATAGAGCAACACTGGCGCGTTAGTGTTGATGCGTCCATGAAACACCAACTCGCCTTGCTCGGGCTTGCGACCCTTCCTCTTTTCGCTCAGAACTACGATGTCGCCTTGATTGGCGACATGCCCTACGGCGCTGCCGCCGAACCCAAGTATCTGCGCGTCATCGCAGAGATCAACAGGCAGCCAGGTGTCGAATTCACCGCCTTCATTGGAGACACCAAAAGCGGATCGACGCGCTGCGACAACGCGCACTACACGCAGGCGCTGGGCTGGTTCAACAGCTTTGAGAAGCCGCTGAACTACTCGGTCGGCGACAACGAATGGACGGATTGCATGCGCACCAACAATGGCGCGTACAATCCGCTCGACCGTTTGGCGGTTGTGCGCAGGACCTACTTTTCAACGAACATGAGCCTGGGCAAGAATCCGATCGCGCTGAAGCGTCAGAGCGATGATCCGAACTTTGTGGCCTATGTGGAAAACACGATGCTCGTGAAAGGGCCTGTCGTGTATGTGTCGATCCACATGCCGGGCAGCAACAACAACCTCGAGTACAAGAACAACCAGGGTTCGCCGAATCCCTTTTACGACAACGACCGGGAGTACGCTTCGCGCAACGCCGCGAATCTCGCCTGGTTGAAGCAGGCGTTTCAAACAGCCAAGGATACGAACTCATTTGGGGTGATGATTCTGGTGCAGGCGAACATCTTCGAAACATTCATGGAAACTACCGTTGGCAACAGCAAATCCGGCTATTCGGATTTTGTGACGGCGCTGCGGGCAGAGGTGAAGAACTTCAAGGGTGAAGTGGCGATGGTGTCGGGCGATTCGCACTATATGCGCGTATACAAGCCTTTGACTGAACAATATCCGAGATGCATTTCCGCGACAGGCGACTGCAAGCCGTTTGAGGCAGCACTCGACGCGCGAGGGGCAACACTGTTGAACTTCACGCACGTGGAAGTGCCGGGTTCGACCAATGTTCATTGGATGTTGTGCCATGTGCGTCCAGGTAGCCGCAATTTGTTTACCTTCGAATTCATGCTGGTTCCCGATGCGGCGACCGTTCCCGCGAGCGGCGTGACCGCGGTGGTGACCGATGCGGCGGGTAACGCTGCATCGACGTTCGATGTCAACAACAGTCAGTTCACGCTGGATGCTTCGCGATCCAATTCTGGTGCGTTTCGAGGGTTGACCTACAGTTGGGCATCCGCGCCGGGCTATCCGAGCGTGGGCATCACGCGGGGAGACACCGCCACGCCCCTGGTTCAACTCGGCAGCCGCGGAACCTATCAGTTGTTGCTCACTGTGACCGACCGGCTCGGCAACGCCTCGGGTTCGACAATAACGGTACGCTACAACTAAGCGGCCCAGCGTCCGATAGTCAATCACGGCTTTTTTATCACCCGCGCAGAGCGCCACGCTGCGAAACCTCAGCAAAGCGCTCGTAGCACGACCCATTGCTTATCTGAAAGGGACATCCGGCCGAGGGATATCCACCGTTTTATCCGCGTTGGCGGAGGAGACCAAGGGCAAGTATCTTACGGCTAGCGACTACGCGCCGGCGATCTCACAGTCCCACCCTCTGGCCTTTGACGACCAGACGTTTCAGGTGATTTCCGACGCGTTGGAAAATCACCCCTGTGTGATCGCGGATGACCTGCATTTGCTGCTGCAGCCCGCGATGCAATATTTAGCTCCGCGAAACGGCGTGGTCAGTATCCCGCTGCTGGCGCTTTGCGACAAGGCTGAGTCGTTGGGACACAAACTCGTCATTGGTGCCGCGTGCTGTTTGCCTGCTGCTCTACGGGCCTCCGGGGACCGGTAAAACCACGGTCGGTCGGGCTCTTGCGCATCGATTGCGCGGCAAGTTCTTCCTGATCGATGGAACCTTCATTGCGGGTACCGATCAGTTCTACGCCAAAGTACATCAGGTCTTTTCGGCCGCGAAAGAGAACGCTCCGTCGATCATTTTAATTGACGATGCCGATGCGATTTTCGAGAATCGCGCGGAGCGTGGGCTTTACCATGAATCTTGGCGATCTGCCTGCGGCGCTGGTGCGATCGGGACGTGTGGAGCTGTGGTTGGAGATGCGGCTGCCCGATTCGGCGGCGCGCCGTGTGTTGTTGGATCGTGAAACGGCTACGCTACCGGATGTTTTGCGCGGTGCGGTTGGCGAGCCGGTGATTGAGGCAACCGAGGGCTTGACGGGCGCGGATTCGAAGGCCTGCATCACCGATGCGAAATCCCTCTATGCGTTCGACGTCAAGGATGGTCGACCCGCTCGCACACTCGATGACTACCTTCTGCAGGCAGCGGGATTCATCCGGAGCAACAAAGAGAAGCATACTGCAGCGCTGGCGATGGCTATATCCAGGCCGGATGTTGCTGAGAATCCATACGCGTATCACCCGCCAATGCCGTCCGATGAGGATGAAGAGTAAGGACCTGTGTAAGTGGCTATTGCCGAGAGCAGGTACGGCAGTGGAGGAGAGCAACGCCGCCGCGCGACCGCCAGGCATCTCTCTCGGCATGATTTTCACTGGGTCGCTAAACGAAAAAGCCTCCAATCCGTCCAGGACTGCTGTAGGATAAGGAAAGCTCACGCCATGTTGACGAAGTCATCTCCCATCTTGCGCGCTATCTTGGCCGCCACCATATTTCATGCCTCGATCTATTCGCAGCGCGCTCCGCTGACACGCGATGAAGTCGCGCGGCCCGGCACAGCCAAGCTGCCAGGCAATCCCAAGGTCGCCTTAGTCAAGATCGCGGAAGGATTCAACGATCCCACCAACGTAGGGTCGGCGTTTGACGGTACCGGACGCCTGTTTGTAGTCGAACGCGTCGGTCGCATCAAGATCGTCAACAAGGATGGCAAGGTCAATCCGCAACCGTTTCTCGACCTGACGAAGATCAATCCGCTTGGTTCGGATGTCCAGACAGGCTTTGTGGAACAGGGCCTCTATTCGGTGGCCTTTCATCCGAAGTTCCGACAGAACGGCTATTTCTATGTCCACTACGCATCGCTGCCGTTCAACGGCGATGGCGTGATTGTTCGCTTTCAGGTGGATCCGGCGAGTCCGAATGTGATGACGCCCGAACGCACCAACAAGACCGCCAAGGTGCTGATGCGCATCGAACAGCCTTACTATAATCACAACGGTGGACAGATCGAGTTTGGTCCCGATGGTTATCTCTATATCGGTTCGGGCGACGGCGGCTGGGAAGGCGACCCCTACGAAGCAGGCCAAGATCTAGGCACCTTGCTTGGCAAGATTTTGCGCATCGATGTGAACACGGAGGACAACGATCGCGTCCCCTATAAGATTCCTCCTTCGAATCCATTTGCGAATGCGGGACAGGAACGTCTGATGCAGCTCTTCGGCATCACCGAGGTGGACTTTGCCAAGATCAAGACGCGCGTGCGGCCCGAGATCTTTCATTATGGTTCGCGCAATCCTTACGAGCTTTCGTTCGACCCCAAATCCGGCGACTTGTTCATCGCCGATGTCGGCCAGAATCACTGGGAAGAGATTCACTGGTCGCCCAAGGGCAAGGGCGGCGAGAACTTTGGCTGGAACAAGATGCAGGGTTCGTGGTGCCATCCGATGTCTGGACCGAACGACAAGTGTCCGCAAGTGGGTACGCTTCCGATTGCCGAGTATCCGCACGAGGTTCCCTATCCTGGAGCGAATCCGATCAAAGACGGCCACGGCTGTTCGATCGAAGGACTCGGCGTCGCCAACTACGGCGGCATGAATGGCGTTTATCTTGTCGGCGACTGGTGTACAGGACGGCTGTTCGGCACCGGTTGGGATGGCAAGAAGTGGGTCATCGAAGAGATGCTGCACACCAATTTACAGTTCACTGCGGGCGGCAATGCGGAAGATGGCTATGTGTACGCGGTGAATTGCAACTGCTTTTATACTGCCGATCGCGGACCGATGGGCAACCCCCCGGGCGCGTTGTGGAAGATTGTTCCGGCATCGGAAGTGAAGCCTGGGCAGGAGACCGCGTTGACGGTGCAGCAGGTGACGGAGATGACCGCTCCGACGACGGGTGCACCGGTGTTCAAGAGCACGCTCAACAATCAGCCGCTGAAGCTCAATGCGTATCCGAATGAGACTGTGAGCGCGAAAGCGATCGAATTTCAGAAGACGGGCAAGAATCCTTACAAGGGAGACAAGGAATCGATCGCCGCCGGGCGGGTGCTTTACGATCAGTGGTGCGCGGGTTGCCATCTTTCCGATGGCACGGGCCGCATTGGTTCGAACATCATTGACGCGCAGGTGACGTACCCTCGCGTGGCCACCGATACCGGCATGTTCGAAGTCATTTACGGTGGCGCTTCGGGCGCGATGCAGGCGTTTGGCAATCGGCTCACGCAAGACGAAATCTTGCGTTTGATGTCGTTTATCGAGAGCATCAAAAAGAAGTAGAGCCAACATGCCAAAGATTGTCTTGCTGCATTGGAAGCAGGAAGAGATCGGCGAGTTGGCGGCCTATTTGCAGGGCTTTTCGGCGGATTTGTATGTTCCCGTGCAAGGCGAAGGAATGAAGGGCTTTAAGGCGTTCGGGGTGCCGGACGCCTTTGTCGTTTCGCTCGAACGTTTGCCTTCGCATGGACGCGACATCGGTTGGCACTTGCTTCAGCAGAAGGCAACGCGCCAGGTTCCGCTCGTGTATGTGGGCGGGGATCCGGCAAAGGTGGCGAAGATTCGCGAACTGTTGCCGCAGGCTGTTTACACGACATGGGGCGAGGTTGCGGGGGCTGTTCGCGTTGCATTGGCGAATCCGACTGTGGTCGTAAAGGCTCCAGTGGTGTTGAGTGCTGCGCCGCTTCACAGCAAGATCGGACTGAAAGAAGGAATGCACATCGCGCTAATCGGCGCGCCTGCGCCGCTCGAAACCCTGGTGCCTTCACTGCCCAGCGGCATCGTGATCCATGAGATGCCTTTGCCCTTGGACGTTGCGATGACGCTGTGGTTCGTGCGTTCTAATTCGGACTTCTTTGCGGATTTGTCCGAGATTGCGGGCCTTCTGGGCAACAAACCTCGACTCTGGGTGTTCTATCGCAAAGGCAGGGGCGTAACCTGGACCGGGATGCTGGAAGCCGCAGGCGAGCATCGACTGGCGCCGTTTAAGGTCATGCGGTTCGATGACGTTTGGTCGGGTGTGGCCTTTGGCCGTGCGCGAGGCCACTGATGGAAGATCGCGAACTGCTTCGAAAATACGCGTGGCGTTGGGCGCTGGTGTTTCTCGTGCTGATTGGCGCGATGGGCTGGGCCCTTTGGTGGTCCAGCGCGGCCCTGGAATTCAGCACATCGCGAATCAAAGAGACCACGCGCGCGACCTATCAAGTGAAGGGCGTTGTCATCGATCGATCCACGGGTAGGCCCGTGGCTTGGGCGAATCTGGAGGATGATCCCCTGATGCGTCCGCCACGGTTTCGCACGTCTGCCGATCACACCGGGCGCTTTGAATTGCTGACCGTCGCGGAACAGCATCGGCTCGTTGTCTCGGCGTTGGGCTATCGTACGACGTCTCATCTCACGGGCAAAGACTGGTATCTATGGATGCCGAAGGGGCAGGAAGAAGTGCGCATTGAAATGGATCCGGAATAAACAGTCTGTAGAATAGGTGGATTATGAGATCCATCGTCATCGGAATCGCTCTCTGCGCGGCGGCTGCTTACGCGTGGAAGACACCTGAACTTTGGGATGCGCTGTCATCGAGCGCTGTCGCCGGAAAGCAAGCCAGTGGGGCGTTTCTGGTGGCAAGCGAGCAACTGGTGCGTCCGTGGCGATTGAAGGCGCGGATTGCTGGCAGACCCGCCGATCTGGCATTGGATCCCAGCGGGCGCTTCGCCGCAGTGCTCAACGGATCGAGCGTCGTAACGATCGACCTTGCCTCTGGCGCGGAGTTGAGCCGTGTCCGTACACCAACCACATCCTATCTAGGCATTGCGTTTCGCCCAGGAAAGCGCGAGGTTTGGGCGAGTGAAGCGACGCGCACCGGCCCGGATGCGCTGCTGCGAATCGCCTACACAGACGACGGTAAGCTGCTGCAGAATAGCCTCGAACGATTGCCCTTCCCAGGCCACGCGATCCCCGCCGGGCTGGCGTTTTCCGCGGATGGCGCAACACTCTATGCGGCGCTGCATCATGACAACGAGATCGCGGTTGTGGACGTGAATGCGATGAAAGTTTCCACGCGATGGGCCAGCGGACTCGCGCCGTTCGCGTTGGTGCTCAACGGTGGCACTTTGTATGTTTCGAACCGCGGAGGACGTGCGCGGAATGAAGGGCTCACGGCACCGAGCGGCAATCAGGATCTGCCGACCGATGCCGTAGGTTCGGTGCTGGAAGGCACTGTGCAGGCGTTCGATATCGCTTCAGGCAAGCCAGCCTATGAGGTGGCTGTGGGTCGCGCAGTTGCTGGCCTGGCTCTGCATGGATCAACCCTTGTGGCTGCGAACGCGCATTCGGATTCGCTCACGGTGATCGATACACAGTCGCGCAAATCCGCTGTGATTGCAATCGATGGAGGATCGAAAGCATTGCCAGGGCTGCTTCCGAACGCCGTGGCGTTTCGCGCCGATGGCAAGCGGTTCTATGTCGCGCTGGGTGGCGACAACTCAGTGGCTGCTTACGAGGGATCGGGCTTGAACTGGAAGCTCGCAGGCAAGATTCCATCGGGCTGGTTTCCGACGGCGGTGGCTGTCGATGCGAAGGGCAGCGTCCACATCGCGAGCGTGAAGGGCGTGGGCAACGATGAGATCCCCAACGCAAAAGGACAGCACAAATCCACTGTTTATGAGGGATCTTTGTCGAGTGTGCCGGATCCGCTGGGCGCGCAACTTGCCTCCGGCACGCGCGAAGCTGCCGCGGCGGCGAAGCCGAAGTTACTCGCCAAGGGCGGAGTGCGTGACTTGCAAAAGCTCGGCATCGAGCATGTCTTCTTCATCATCAAAGAGAACCGTACTTACGATCAGGTGCTATCGGACATCCCCAAGGGCAATCGCGATGCGTCGCTGCTGATGTACGGCCGCGAGGTGACGCCCAATCATCATGCGCTCGCGGAAAAGTATGTACTGCTCGACAACTACTATTCGAGCGGTGCGATCAGCTTCGAAGGACATCAGTGGTTGATGATGGGCTTCGTGTCCGATCATGTGGAACGGGCGATGCAGGCTGCACCGCGCGGATACGCATGGAATATGGGCGATTCGTTGACGGTTTCGCCTGCTGGATTCTTTTGGCAGAACAGCCAGCGGCCCTTGAACGTGCGACTGTTGGGTCCGGTATCGGAACCTGCGCGGCCCGGCAGCAATGGCCTGATGGTGGATATCAACGAGACGGACATGCTTTCGTGGAGCGAGTATTGGTCGCACTATCGGAAGGGCACATGGAAGAGTGTGATCGGAGCGCGATGTGTGGTGCCGACGTTGAAGCCGATCTTTGACGAGCGCTTTCCGCCATCGTCGATGAAAGTCCCCGATCAGATACGCGCGGAAGCTTTTGCCGAACGATTGGACGATTGGACGAAGGCTCGTTCGACGCCGAATCTGGTGATCATGACGATGACGTCGGATCATACCGAAGGCCGCAATCCACGGGCTCCGCGGCCGAAGTCGATGGTAGCGGACAATGACTACGCGCTGGGCAAAATCGTCGAGAAGATTTCAACTTCGAGCGTGTGGGCGAAGAGCCTGATTCTTGTCGTGGAAGACGACGCACAGGACGGAGTCGATCATGTCAGCGGTCGCAGGACGATCGCGCTGGCGATCGGTCCGCACATCCGGCGTGAGGCTTTGGATTCGAACTATTACACGCACATCAGCATGGTGCGTACGATGCAGGATATCTTCGGGCTCGAGCCGCGCACGCGGTTTTTGGCGAATTCGCGAGCGATGAATAGCATTTTTGACGTGACGGCTCGGCTCGATCCTTACAAGGCGATTGTGCCAGCGATCAGGCTCGACGACATGAACCCCCCGCTGCAGGCACTGCGTGGGCGCGAGTTGTGGGCTGCGCAGGAATCGAAAAAGATGAACTGGGACGATCTGGACGATGTTCCGAGCGATGTGTTGAATCGGATTCTGTGGTGGGATGCGAAAGGCTTTGACAAGCCGTTTCCCGCGCGAAATGACTAGCCAATGCTCGTAGGACGCATCCACCAGCGGTCTGGTTCGCTGTCGAAGGCGTGTGGTAGGACGAGCCGCGCCCAGTGCGAGAGGTTTACTTGATCGAGTTCCTGGCGAGTGACCCAGCGCATTTCGGCGATCTCTCCATCGAGCGGTTCGAGTTGACCGGAGACGACGCGGGCCGTGTACGAGGTCATGATATAGTCTGCGACGTCTCCGTTCGGGTAGGACACGCGGAAGTCTGGACCTCCAAAAACGCCGAAAACTCCAGTGATTTCGATATGTAGGCCGGTCTCTTCGTGGGCTTCGCGGATCGCCGCGTCGACGGGTGATTCACCGGGATCCACAGCACCGCCGGGCGCGACCCAGGTGTCGTAACCATCGGGACGAACGATCAGCAGCCGTCGTTGTTCATCGAAAATCAGAACGCTCGCGGACGGAAGAAGAATGGGTGCTTGACCGATGTGACTTCGCAGCCATTGCACGTAAGGCGAGATGGGCACTAAGCGATCAGGTCCTGGATCACTTGGCCGTGGACGTCGGTCAAGCGGCGATCAATGCCGTTGTTGCGGTAGGTCAGCCGGTGATGATCGACGCCCAATAGATGCAGGATTGTGGCGTGGATATCGTAACAATATAAGGGTTTTTCGATTGCTTTGTACGACCACTCGTCGGTCGCGCCATAGCTGACGCCGCCTCGGATGCCTCCGCCGGCGAGCCATTGTGTGAAACCGAGCGGATTGTGATCGCGGCCCTTGCTGCCTTGGCTGCATGGCATGCGTCCGAACTCGGTGGTCCAGTGGACGATGGTTTCGTCGAAGAGTCCGCGGGCCTTGAGATCCTCCAGCAGCGCGGCCACGGGCTGATCGAGCGCGGTGCCGAGTTCGCCGTGATCCTTTGCGAGGTGCTCGTGGCTATCCCAGTTGCGGCGTGGAAATCCGTTGTCTGCGCCGCTCCAGATTTGCACGAAGCGAACACCGCGTTCCAGCAGGCGTCGCGCGATGAGGCAGCGGCGGCCGAGGTCGGCGGTGATTTCGCGGTCGAGTCCGTACAGCTTTTTTGTCGCTTCGGATTCCTTGGAAACATCCATCACTTCGGGCGCGCTGAGTTGCAGGCGCGCGGCCATTTCATAGGACGCGATGCGGGCCTCGAGGCGCGAGTCGCCATCGCGTTGCGCGAGATGGGCGCGGTTGGTTTCGCGCAGCAGTTCGAGTCCGTCGCGTTCGCTGGCGGCGGTGATGTGTTTCGCCGAAGCGGGCGGATGCAGATCGTGAATGGGCGTGTCCGAACTGGGTTGGATCACCATCGCCTGATGGGTCGCGGGCAAAAATCCATTCGACCAATTGGAAGGGCCGTTGGGCGGCATGCCGCGCGGATCCGGCAGCACCACGAACACTGGCAGATTTTCGTTCATGCTGCCGAGCGCGTAAGAGACCCATGCGCCCGCGCTGGGGAACCCGGGCAGGATGAAGCCGGTGTTCTGCATGAACGTCGCAGGCCCGTGAACATTGCTCTTGGCCATTACCGAATGCACGAAAGCCATATCGTCGACACGCTGCGCGGTGTGGGGAAAAAGTCCGCTGACCCACTTGCCGCAGTTGCCATACTGTTTCCATTCCCAAGGGCAGGGCATGACGACGCCGGGATTGCTTTGGAAGAGTTCGACCTTTTCACCCGGATCCCACTTTTCATTGGCTTTTTGGATCAGAAGAGGCTTGTAGTCGAAGGTGTCGCATTGGGATGCGGCTCCGGACATGAAAAGTTGTACGACCCGTTTGGCTTTCGCTTGTGGCGCAGGCTGGGCTTGCATGAGGTGCGCGAGTGCGATGCCTCCGAGTCCGCCGCCGTGTGTGAAGAGGAATTGTCTGCGGTTCATGTCAGTCTACAAAAAGGAACTCATTGGTGTTGAGCAGCAGGCGGCAGAGGTTCGCGTGGCCGTGTTTGTTGGCGTATTGAGTAAATCGTTGCTCCTCTTGCGCGGTAGGGTCACGCAGCCAGATGCGGCGCACGGCCTCTCGGACGGTGGGCGCTTTCGCCGCAAGATCGCCAGCCACGCGGATTACGAACGGATCGTTCAACATCACCAGCGCTTGCACGGCGGTGAGTGTGGTGTTGCGCTTGGGTGTGATGACCGAAGGGTCGGGGCAATCGAGGCGATCCATAAAAGGATCTGGAACGCTGCGCACCGTGAACCGATAGACTGAGCGACGGTTTGCGCCGGGCGTTTCGGGATCGAAGCGCGCGTAATCGTAGACGGGCGAGTGATCGTCTTTGAAGAAGAACATGCGAACCGACGGCCCGCCCATGGTGAAGTCAAGCTTGCCGGTGGCGGCGAGAACGGCATCGCGCGTGGATTCTGCGTCGAGACGCGAACGATTCATACGCCAGAGCAGGCGGTTGTTGGCGTCGATTTGCGCAGCATCTTCGCGATTTGCCGAAGACTGCCTGTAGGTCGCACTGCTGACGATCAGGCGGTGGAGCTGTTTGAGCGAGCCACCGGCTTCATCGCGGAACCAGACCGCGAGCCAGTCCAGCAGTTCCGGATGCGAGGGCGCTGTGCCCATGCGTCCGAAATCATTGGGCGAATCGGCGATACCGGATCCGAAATGGTGATGCCAGACGCGGTTCACGATCGATCGCCAAGTGAGAACATTCTGTTTGTCGGTGATCCATTGCGCAAGTGCCGCGCGGCGTCCGCCTTCCGTGTCGGCTTGGAAGGTCGACGAGAGACCGGGCAATGCGCGCAGAGATCCTGGTGCCACCAGCTTGCCGGGACTGGTGACGCTGCCGCGATTGAGGATGTGCACGGGGCGAGGTTCGAGCGATGGACGGAACGTGCCGGCCCGCGGAAAGTAAGCGGCTGCGGCATAGACCGCGCGCGGCTTGGGCAGCGCGGCGAACTTGTCATCCACCAGTTTCGCTTCGGCTTGGACGCGCTTCATGTCGGCGTAGGTCTGTTCGCCAACGAGAGCGTCGACGAGCTTTTGCTTAGCTGCGCGGTCGGCTGTTTGGCGAGCTTGCAACTTGGCTTTTTCCTCAGCTTCTGCAGGCGTCCTGGGCGTGCCCATGTGCGTAATGAGCAGGCTGGCGTCCTGAATGCGGTCGGTCAACGTGACGATTTCCGGAGATGTCGCGAACTCGACTTTGTCGAGCAATGGCTGCAAGCGCAGTTGCACTTCACGGCGTTCTTCGAGCAACGCTCTCCGTTCGGTATAAACCAAAGGATCATCGTCGAACGGACGATCGGCACGATCGACACCGGCGAAGACTGCTTGCAGCTTGTAGTAATCCTCTTGCGGAATCGGATCGAACTTGTGATCGTGACAGCGGGCGCAGTGCACGGTCATGCTGGTGAACGACGACATCACGGTGGCAACAATGTCGTCGCGATCGAGCAGTCGCGTGTTGTTCTTGTCGGTCGAGCCCTCTTTGAGTTCCTGGTGGCCAACGAAATCCCATGGGCCTGCGGCGAGGAATCCGGTGGCGGTGAGCGCTTGTGGATCTTCGGGAAACAGGATGTCGCCCGCGATCTGTTCGTCGACGAAGCGCTTGTAAGGCTTGTCGTTATTGAGCGCGGCGATCACCCAATCGCGATAGGGCCAGGCGTTGGCGCGCGGCTTGTCTTTGTCGTAACCGTGCGAATCGCCGTAGTGTGCGATGTCGAGCCAGTGACGAGCCCAGCGTTCACCATAGCGAGGCGAGGCGAGCAGGCGGTCGACGAGGTTCTCATACGCTTGAGGATCCGCATCGCGCGCGAAGGCTTCCACCTCTTCGAACGTTGGAGGCAGTCCGTGCAGGTCGAAAGTCAGCCGACGAATCAACACCCGCCGGTCCGCTTGCGGAGACGGCTTCAGTCCTCCGAGCTCGGCGGCGATGAACTTGTCGATGGTGCCTTTCGATGAACTCGGCAGTGGCCGCAGAGACCACCATAGTTCGCCTGGCCCGTCGTTCTTGGCTCCGGCAGCGACCCAGTTACGGATCAGCGTGACTTCCTCTGCCAGGAGAGGCGCGCCAGCTTTGGGCATGCGCGGTGGCGATCCAGAGACGGCGGCCGTGAGTAAGGGCGCCGCTTTGCGGAGACCTTCGTAGGTGGAGAGATTGACGGGTCCGCTGCGATGACAGCCTTCGCAGCGGGCCATGACCAGCGGTTGGATCTGTTTGCGATAGCTGACCTCGTCCGCCGCCTGCAGTTGCCAGGCGACGGCGAGGAAAAGTAGGTGAGCGTACGGCACCACCTACATTCTACTTGGGACCCGAATACATATCGGTGAGCCGGATAGAGCGATACTCAGCGACCGAAGTGTCGATGCGATAAAGGAGATCGCCGCCCGCCGTCATTTCAATCGAATAGCCCTGGAATGGTGGAATGTAGCCGATGTTGAAATGGAAGTTTCCGTTCGCGAGCTTTTGCGCCGATCCCAAGGCAAACGAGAAAGAACCGAGGTCGAAGTTGTGTACCAGCTTGGCGGTCAACGTGGATTCATCGATCTCGTAGGCTTGGCCTCGGCTGTTGATGTTCTCAATAAGTCCGGAGGCGGCGCGTGTGTTTCCATTGTCGAACAGCAAAATCGTTTTTTCATCGATGTAGTTGGAATCGTGTTGATGCGAGAACCATGGCCAGTCGTCGCCCGGAGTTTCGGCGAGTTGGATGTCTCCACCTTTGCCAAGTTTCCACAGGATCGCGCCACTGCCGTTGCCGTTCGAATAGTCGATCTTGAAAAGCTGATCGAGATGGCGGACGGAGAGCAACAAGTTGCCATCCGGAGTGAACTGTACCGAGTTGCTGTGCATCCAGTCGAGCGCATTCGTATTTGCGTATTCGGTGGGGCAACCGGCGCGCATGCAATTCTCTCCGAGCACGGGCGGATGATTGATCGGGTCGACGTGATCAAACCCGTCCCAACTCCAGACAACGTTGAGGTCCCGGTCGAGAACTACGATCTTGTCACCGAGCACATCGCCGTCTTTGTGGTCCCACTTTTCGCCGGATTCCGCGACAGTGGCCAAAACGAGAACTCGATCGTCGGGCAACGCTTTCACTTCGTGATGAAATCCGGTGATGGGCCGCTCTCCGCGAGCGACGAGTTGTTCGGAAACCCGAGCGGCATTGGTTTCGAGAAGAGGGATGCCCGCGAGATCGATTTTGCGCAGAAGCTGGTCAGCGAGTCCCCTAGGCTGATAAAAGCCCCAAAACGTACCGCCCGCTTGGGCCCGTGTGAGAAAACTCATCTGATACTGATAAAACCAGATGACATTCCCGTCCATGTCTGTGGCAGCGATGGTGCTGTTGAGTGGTGACCGGATGATTACGCCATTGCCTGCGGATCCTGCTGTGACAGAATATCTCGCCAAGCTATTTGGCAGTGAGCCCGTGTTGAATTCCAGAGGCGCACCGGTTGAAGCGACTTGAGTTCCCGAAAGGGTTTGTTGGCGAGCGTTATAGCGGGTTTCCGGATAAAGCCCAGCGAGATAAAAATTCATCGTTCGAACGCCGTCGCATTCTTTTGCCGGAGTCATCGCAGTCGGGACACCGGCGGTAGCGAACGTCACCCTCATCGAAAGGCCTGCCCGGCAAGGCGGCGCACTGTACAAAAACACCAACGGATGCGCGCTTGCATGGACTGCAGGCCGACCGTTCGCGGTTGCCGGCGTAACAACGTAAGTAGCAGTTGTTTCGCCCGTATCTCCACTTTCGAGGTTGCGGACGGATACTTCGATCTGGAATTCAGCTTCGTGTTCGACTGGTGCCCAAACCAATTCCGGATTTGGACCAAAATCACGCAGCATTTGAAAATCGGATTGTCCGGCTTCCCTGACTCGAAATCGATACCACAGCGTGTCGGATGCGGAAGATGCTTTTGCCTGGGCTGTCCAAGTCACCACGGTTCCGACGGAAGAAGGAGAAGCGTCGGAAGGTGTCAACTGAACTTCCATCGCCGCCATGTTGAGGGCAGGGATGAAAAGAGAAATCGCCAGACAAAGCAGGCCTGGTCTGCTTTGGGTGTGCATAGTGCTAGTGTACACACTCGTACGATTCTGTTTCGATGACACCTGCACTTGATACACTTGAAGGATTCATGGCAATCAGCAAAGATCTGCTCGACATCCTGGTCTGCCCCGTATGCAAGGCCAAGGTTCTTCCCAAAGCGGACGAGAACGGCCTCAAGTGCGTGCAGTGCGGCCGTGTCTATCCGGTTCGCGACGACATCCCGGTGATGCTCGTGGACGAAGCCCGCATCGAGAACTAGTTCCGCCGCAATGCGCCCGATCCTCGGCGAACTAGAGCAAGGCGCCCGCGTACTCTTCATCCGTCTGCGATCCATGGGGGATTGCGTTCTGACTACTCCCGCTCTGCGAATGCTTGCTTCCTATCGGGCCGATTTGAAAATCGGCGTGATGGTGGATGCTGCCTTTGCGGGCGTTTATGAGGACTTGCCATTTGTGCAGCGCGTGTTGCAGCCAACGTATGGAGAAGCTTTGAGGTTTCGTCCATCGTTGTGTATGAATCTGCATGGCGGCACGCGGAGCGCGTTTTTGACGGCGGCTTCGATGGCGCGGCATCGCGCGGGTTTTGGGCACTTCCGTTTTCAGTCTTTATACAATGTCGCGATTCCAATGGCGCAAGAGATCTTGGGTGAGGAACGCGTGGTGCATACGGCAGAACATGTTGCCTCCGCGATGTTTTATCTCGGTCTGCCTGTTGTGGAGATCCCCTGTGCGCAGTTGGCTGCCGATGCCGCGGCTGTTGGCGGTTCGCCGTATGCAGTGCTGCATCCTTTTGCTTCGGCCGTTGCGAAGACTTGGGGCGCGTCGCGGTTCGTTGCCTTGGCCTCTTGGATCCGAGAACGAAAGGGCTTGGAGCCGGTGATTCTTGCCGGCCCTGCCGATGACGTTGCGCCTTTTTCGAGCTTCCGCTGCGAGGTCGCGCGGCCTTTGTCTGAAGTGAAGCGATTGCTGCGGGATGCGGCGTTGTTTGTGGGCAACGATTCCGGGCCAGCGCATATCGCGGCAGCGTTCGATGTGCCGTTGGTGGTGTTGTTCGGTCCGTCAGATCCTACGATTTGGGCCCCTTGGCGGACCACGCGGGCTGCGGTAGTGACATCCGACGATGCGTTGGATACGATCACGATCGAACAGGTGCAGCGCGCCGTGGAGCGTGTGCAGTGAGGACGGAAGTGGCGCGTTTGTTGAAGTACGCGCGGCCTTACTCGTGGTCACTCGCGGTGTCCGTTGTGCTGATGAGCTTTGTGGGCGTATCGCAGGCGCTCATGGCGCGGTTGATTGTTCCGCTCTTCGATTTCGTTTTGCAGCCGCAGGCCGATACCAAAGAGGTGCTGATCTTCGCGGTGCCGGGATTCGGGTGGCGGCTGCTGTTGAGCGACTTTCTGCCTTCGGGGATTCACAATATCTGGACCGCTGTCGCCATCGGTATCGTTGCGGCGTTTTTAGTGAAGGGGCTTTGCGATTACCTCGGCAACTATCTCATCAACGCGGCGGGCTTGGGCGCGATCACAGACATCCGGCAGGAAGTCTATGACAAAGTGCTGCGGCAGGACGCGAACTTCTTTCAAGAAAACAACACAGGCACGCTGATGTCGTCGATCATGAACGACATCGACAAGATTCAAGTGGCGACATCGCATTTGTTGGCGGATTGGTTCCGGCAGATGTTCACGGTGATTGGCTTGCTTGCGGTGATCGTTCAGAGCAATGCCAAGCTCGCGTTCGTGGCGTTGACAGTGCTGCCGTTCGTGATCGTGCCAACCGTGCGTTTGGGGCGCAGGATCCGCAGAACGACGCGCAAAGCCCAGGATTATACGGCCGAATTGAGCCAGATCTTGCAGGAGACCATCAGCGGACATCAGGTGGTGAAAACCTTTGGAACCGAAGAAGTGGAAAGCAACCGGTTCCGCGAGGTGGCGCGCCGTTTGCGCAAGAGCAATCTGAAGTACGTCGCGCAGCAAGCCATCGCTTCGCCGTTGATTGAGTTTTTCGCGGCGTTGACCATCGTGGGTCTGTTGACCGTTGCGCGAACGGAAATCAAAGCCGGATCGATGACCGCGGGCGAGTTCACGAGCTTTGTGATCTCTCTGCTGTTGATCTACGAGCCAGTGAAGCGGCTCACAGGCATCCACAATGTGTTTCAACAGGCACTCGGCGCGTCGCAGAAGGTATTCGAGTATTTGGATCGCGAACAGGGGATTCAAGACAAGCCTGGCGCGGTGAAGTTGATGAAGTTTCAACAGGGGATCACGTTTGAGAACGTGACGTTCCGCTATCCCTCCGATCCCGATCGGTGCGCGTTGGATCGAGTGAATTTGACTGCACCGGCGGGATCTGTGGTGGCGCTGGTGGGCCCGAGTGGGGCAGGCAAGACGACGCTAGCGAACTTGGTTCCGCGGTTTTACGATCCTTCAGAGGGTGCCGTGCGAATTGACGGGCGCGATGTGCGCGATCTGCAGTTGGAATCGTTGCGGTCGAAGATTGGCATCGTTGCGCAAGAGACTTTTCTGTTCAACGATACGGTGGCGGCGAACATTGGGTATGGGCGTCCTGACGCGACGGCTGAGGATGTGAAGGCTGCGGCGCGCATGGCGATGGCGGAGGAGTTCATCGAGCGCATGCCGGAGGGCTACGAGACGATGATCGGTGAGCGCGGCCAGAAGCTTTCTGGCGGGCAGCGTCAGCGCATTGCGATTGCGCGGGCGTTGCTGAAGAACGCTCCGATCTTGATTTTGGATGAGGCGACCTCGAATCTGGATACGGAATCGGAGGCTCTGGTGCAGGGCGCTTTAGCGAACCTGATGGCGAACCGCACGGTGATTGTGATCGCGCATCGCTTGTCGACGATCCGCCGGGCTGATCTGATCGTGGTGCTGGAGCGGGGCTGCATCACTGAGACGGGTACGCATGAGGAACTCGTGAGCGGCGGCGGCATCTATCAGCGGCTGCATGAGATGCAGTATCTGGAATCGTCGTCAGAGTGACTCGGAGAAGCTGAAGACTTCTTCTTTGCCCAAGCGGATCTCGCAGTGCGCGGTGGAGTTGCCATCAGGGCTGAGCCGCAGCACTGCGTTCAGTGGTTCGACTCTCCCGGACAATGTCCATGCGTGCCATGCAGTCGGACGCCGTTCGGCTCGTGGACGATTGGGATCTCGCTGCAAACCTCGATGGTGTCGACTGCGTCTTTCCCACCGTCAAGGCAAATTGATGAGACGGCGTCCGCATAGGGGAGATGGCGTTCGCCGCTGGCCTTCTTGAAAGTGACAAGCCAAACGCCATTCGGCTCGGGTTTCTACTTGACCCGAATCTGCGGTCAACTCGCGCCACGGCCCGTCAACACGCGCGGCAAGGTTTGCAGAATGATCTTCCAATCGAGAGCCAACGACCAGTTGTCGATGTACTGCATGTCGAGCTTCATCCAGGTTTCGAAGTCTACTGCATCGCGCCCGGAAATCGCCCAGAGGCAGGTGAGTCCGGGGCGCATCCGTAGGCGGCGACGTTGCCAACGTTCGTAGCGCTGCACTTCATCGGGAACCGGCGGCCTCGGGCCTACAATCGACATGTCGCCCTTCAGTACGTTCCAGAGTTGCGGTAGTTCGTCCAGTGAGAATTTGCGCAGCCACTTGCCGATTGGAGTGAGGCGTGGATCGTTGCGGATCTTGAAGACCGCGCCATCGCGTTCGTTCAACTGCGCCAGCGAATCTTTGAGATCCTCTGCGTTTTCGCACATCGAGCGGAACTTGTAAAAGACGAAGCGGCGGCCGTTCAATCCACAGCGCGTTTGTTTGAAGAGCGCTGGTCCAGGGGACGTCAACCGTACAAGCATCCCAACAAATAACAGGATCGGCGCGAGCACCAGCATGCCCGCCAGGGCGATGACGATATCGGTGAGGCGCTTGACCACTAGCTTCAACTCATCGTGGGGGGCCGCGGAAAATGTGAGCAAAGGCGCATGTCCGAGACGATCCAGATAGATCTCGCTATTGACGTGCGGAAAGAAATCGCAGGCTACGCGCGTGCGGACACCCTCTTCGTCGCACAGCAGAAACACGTCTTCGAGTTCGGCGAGACGGCTGGAATCCACCGCAAAGATGATCTCGTCGATCACATGGCGGTCAAGCAGTTTGGGTAGATCGGCGAGGCGGTGGGCGGGATATCGAGGATCGACAGTTTCGCCGTCTTCTGTAAGAAAGCCGCTGATTCGCAACCCGTAGCCGGCGGACTCTTCGATGGTGTTCGCGATACGCACGGCGCTTTCGCCAGCGCCGACAATCATCAGATAGTGCGGCTCGCCGAAACTGCGTTCGAATGCGCGCACGAGACTGCCCGCACGAAGCCGGAAGAGCGCGAAAAAGATCCAGACATAGGCACCGTAAAAGAGGACGAAGGGGCGGCTCAGATCGAACCTCCAAACATATTCAAAGAGCACGACTGCCACCATTGTGACGACACTCTGCCGCGTGGTTTCTTTAAGAATCGTACGCAAAGGCGCGGTGTCGAGTCGGTCGTAGGAACGGAACCAGACCGCCGTTCCGACCACGACGACGAGGCTGAACGCCAACAGCAGAACCTTGCGTGCGAGGTCGATTTCGAAGTAGTTGGGAAGTCCGAGATGGCTACGGGTGACGTATGCCGCTTGAAAAGCGAGCGCGCCGAGGATGGTATCCGACAGTGCAAAGAGGATGCGGGCTTTGCGGTGGTGGCGGCTGAACACGGTCAGTGACGAGGATATCATGTGAGTGGGTACTGACGATGCATTTGCTGCCAACACAAGAAGAAGTTCTGAGTCTACTGCGCGAAACCGGGGCGTTGCGCGACGGGCACTTCGAGTATTCCAACGGATTGCACGCGGGCGAGTACCTGCAGGTCGCTTTGGCGATGCAGAATTTTCAGACTGCGAAGACGCTGAGCGTCGGTCTGTCGCGCAAGTTGCGCGAGAATGTCGAGATTCGGGCGATGATTCCGGAACTGTCGGTGGTGTGCCCTGCGACTGGCGGCTTGCCTGTGGCATACGGCGTCTGTGAGGCATTGCGTGCAAAGCGAGTCTATTGGGCGGAGCGCGAGGTGGAAGGCGGGCCGATGCAGTTCAGACAGTTTATGGAGATTTATAAAGGCGAGAAAGTGCTTCTGGTGGACGATATCCTGCGCACGGGCAGCAAACTCAGCCAACTGAAGACGATGGTAGAGGATGCCGGCGCGGAAGTGGTGGCGCTGGCCGTGATGGTGTATCAGCCGAATCCGGAATGTATCGATTTCAGTCCACTGCCGCTGTACTACTTGGCGAAGTTGGATAGCGTGTATGGCGAGGATGGGTCGCAGTTTGAGGGTCCTGCAGTGAAGGTGCTGGTTTAATCATCGTGAAATACGGCGTCAATATATTCATCTGGTCGGCGGACTACAACGAGTCCGTTGCTGAGTTGTTTCCGAGACTGAAAGAAGCGGGATTCGACGGTGTGGAAGTCCCGGTGTTCCGGCCGCGCGAGTTCAAAGCAGCGCATCTGCGCCGTTCGCTCGAGGCCAACGATATGGGCTGCACTGCGGTGACGGTCCTACTCGATGGGTTGAATCTGATCAGCGACGATGCGGATGTCCGGCGGCGGACGCAGGCCGATTTCCGCGACAAGATCGAGGTTTTGGCGGAGGCGGGCGTGAAGTTGTTGGCCGGGCCGATGTACAGCCCGGTGGGATTGTTGCCCGGGCGGCGACGTACGGAAGACGAGTGGAAATGGGCTGTCGAAGGATTTCAGTCTGTGATTCCGACGCTGGAAAAGACCGGTATTGAACTTGCGATCGAGCCGCTCAATCGTTTTGAGACGTACTTTGTGAATACGGCGAAGGATGTGTGCGCGTTGTCGGATGCGATTGGGCATCCGCAAATCGGCGTGCTCATCGATACGTTCCACATGAATATCGAAGAGAAGGATATCGCGGCGGCGTACCGTTTGGCGGGCAAGCGGCTGAAGCATGTGCATACGTGCGGATGCGATCGAGGTACGCCGGGAAGCGATCACATCGATTGGCCTCCGATTGTCGAAGCGATTCGCGGAACGGGTTACGACGGCTGGTTGACGATTGAGAGCTTTGGGTTCGCGCTGGGTGAGATCAGCGCGGCGGCGTCGATTTGGCGGGATATTGAGAGTTCGCCGGAAGCGATTGCTTATGACGGCGTGAAGTTCTTGCGTCGCGTTTTTCAATAGGTCGAAGGATCGACCGGACCGATGTCGGGCTGAGCGAAGGTTAGGTGGAACGCGAGAACTGACCGACGTCAATATGGATTGGCCTTTTGAGGGCCTGCGGTGCTTCGGACGACGCGCCGAAGCTGATTCCAATCTTCGGACATCGATACGTCCCCCGGCAACGACCTAGTGTTTCGACCGGGTGGTTCATTTGCTTTCGCAAGGTTGGGCGGACTGAAGTCCGCCGCCGGCTAAAGCCTACCGTACCTAATAAATTAGGTACTTCCATCATGAGTTCGATATTCCTTTGCCAACCGGTGCGATTTGGGACGATGTCATGACTTGGCGCGACCTACGGGAAATTAAGATCCCAGAGCCTTGCGAAAGGGATTGAAATCGGTGTCGAAGTCGTAGGCGTCGATGCCTTCCATGCGCTTGAGTCCATTCACCACCCAGTACGTCAGCGGAGTTGCCACGACCTCGTAGATCACCTTGAACGAATAGCTGGTGATGATGAGTTCGATCAAGGAACTGAAGCCCAGCGTCGCACCGAAAGCGAGTGTAAGGAACACTGAGGTGTCCACCAGTTGGCCGACCACGGTGGAACTGATGGTTCGCGCCCACAGGTGTTTCCCGCGCGTGTAGACTTTCAACTTTGCGAGCGTGATGGAGTTGGAAAACTCACCGCACCAGTAGCCGATGAGACTGGCCAGAACCATTTTGGGAACGAAACCAAAGACCGTCGCAAAGGCTTCCTGGTTGTGCCATTCCGGATGCGGCGGCAATGCCACCATGATCATGCCCATGGCGCTCAATAGGAACGAGCAGATGAATCCAAGCCAGATGGCTCGGCGCGAGGCCGCATAGCCGTAAACTTCAGTAAACACATCTCCGAAGATGTAGGTCAGGGGAAAGAGCAGATTGGCCCCGCCGATCTTGAATCCCCAAATCAGGCAAAGCTTTCCGCCCACGACGTTGGAGATGAGCAAAACAGCCACGAAGATGGTGAGCAACGTGGAAAGGTATTTGAACTGCCGCAAGTCTGGGGCCTGAGCGGCCTTGAGTGAGTCGGACATGAGCCTCTATTATCGTTTGATTTGAGACGCCATGGGTTTGATCTATTTCGTCGCGACGAGAGTTGGCCGGTCATCCTGGTGACGCCAGAGTTCCTGAAACGCCGCACTGCGCTCACGCAGGTCGTCGAACGTCCCCTGGTCGATAATGCGGCCTTTGTTTAGGACATAGACGTAGTCGAAGTTGCGCAGCAGATGCAACCGATGGAGCGCCGAGACTACCGCTTTGTCTTTGAATGCCTCGAACATGTTTTCGTAGATGCGGGATTCGGTCTTAGGGTCAACGCTACTCGTAGGCTCATCGAGCAGCACGATATCGCTGAGGCGCGCGGCCAGCAATCCGCGGGCGAGGGCCAAGCGCTGCTTCTGTCCTCCTGAGAGGTTGACGCCCTTCTCTTGGATGCTCGATTCCAGCCCCTTGGGAAGTTGTTCGACGACATCTGCGAAGAAGGCGGCGGCGATGGCGTCGCGTACATCTTCATCCGGTAGCGGCAACCCCAAAGTGATGTTGTAGCGGATCGTATTCTCGAAGATTTCCGGCTCTTGCGGTAGCAGCGTCGTGGTCTCGTTGACGGCGGCCCACTCGGCGGGTTTCCCGTCGACGCGGAACGTAAAGTCGGCCTCGGGTTCGTAGAGGCCGCGAAGCAGCGCGAGCAGAGTTGTCTTGCCGCAACCGCTTTCACCGATCAGGGCGATCCGCTCGCCGCGTCTGATTTTGAGAGAGATGCCGTGCAGGCTTTGAGGCGCGTGTCCTTTGTCGTAGATGCCGCGATGCGAGAAGCTCAGTCCGTCGATGGTGAGCTCACGCCAGTTTTCCGGCAGATCCTGCGCGGCCTCGGCGCGATGGTGAGCCGCATAGGCACCCGAGATGTCGCGCGCCGTTTCGACATCGGTATTGTACTGGACGATCTGATTGTACTGCCAAGCCATGTCATGAAAGACGCTGTTGAACTGGGTGACAAAGCCCAGCAGAGTGACGAGTCCGCCGACGAGAAAGGTCTGGCCGGGGGTCCAATGTTGGTAGACGTAGCCGACCGTGATCACACAGTAGGTGGCAGCGACGATCATGTCGGCGCAAAACCATTTCCATTCGTTGGTGAGCATGTTGGCTCGGAAGGGCGGCCAGAGTTCGGCGACGCGTCCGAGCAGGCTATTTTCGAGGCGCTTTTCGAGCCGTAGCGTGATGACGGTGACGATGTTCGAAAGGCTATCGAACAGCGTGGCGGAGATGACGTGTTCGCGCTCATTGAGCTGTTCTTGCGAGCGGATCAGTGGCTTGTCGAAGCGGAAGATGACCCAGACGGTGATCGCGCCGAGCACGAGTCCGATAAGTCCGAAGAATGGCGAAAAGAAGATCATGCCGGCGAGCGAGAAGAGGAACTTCGACAAGGCGTGGACGTACATGAAGCCGCCCTCGAAGAAGTGCTTCAGCGCCTCGTAGGCCTTGCGGACGCGATTGATGGTAGCGCCGCTGTGGTGATCCTGATGCCACTTGACGGGCAGGTGGAGTGCTTGATGATACTTTTCCTGCAGGAAGTTGCGGCTGAGATTGAACGCGAGCTTGCGTTCCATGATGCGCGCGGGTCCGTGGAAGCTCCATTCGACGAGTTTGAGGGCGAAATAAGCGGTGGCGTACCAGACGGTATCCCGCAGGGCATCCGCTGCAGGACCCTGTTTTTGGATGCGATCCACCAGCAAGCCATAGATGACGGGATAGATGGCGAAGACGATGTTCGCCCCGGCGAACATCGCATAGGTGAGCACGTAACGGCGACGTTCCTGGCGAGCATAACGCCAGGCGGTTCGCAGTAACGATAGGTAGGGATTGCTCATGCCGGTGGGGGTCTGCATCCAAGGTAACGTGTCGCCTTTCCAGCGTGGGTTGGAGAAACCTCACCCACCTCGGTTTGGCTTGGGTGAATATTCAACTTTCAAAGAACGACTTCTTGATACCCGTAGTGGTCAGGAACGCGATTTCAGGCGGTTGGCGGTGCGTTTTGTGGCAATTCGGACGGCGGACGGAGCAGTGGGCGTTGGTTCGTTTGGCGTGGGCGGTTCTTCCGGGGTTTTCACGAGGTGGATGGCCGGGGTTTGCTGCTCTGTTTCACTTTCCGTTTCGACTTGGAGGCGTTCGGCGTCGCTGAGGCGATTTTCTTTCATGAGATAGAAAGAGCGGATGGCGCGGTCGAAGTCGCGAGTGGCGGCGGTGAGGTAGCGCATGCAGAGGGCGAGGGCGGTTTGGCCCTGGGTTTCAGTTTGCTGCATGAACGAGTAGGCGAGCTTGTGGTTGAGATCGTAGTCGGTGAGGGCGACATCGATCATGGGCGTGGCGTGGTTGAGTTCGATATCCATGATGCCGACTTCAATGGAGGCGAGGCGGTCTGAGCGCCAAGTGGCGACGGCGGCACGGCGGATGGTGTCGCGTTCGGGCTGGGTTTGCGGGGCGAACGAGGCGTAATAACTGTGGAGGTGAGCGTTGTAGGCGTCGCGGTCCTCGTCGGCGATGACGATCGAGGCTCCGGCGTAGCCGTGTCGACGGGCATTGAGCGCGGATATGGCTTTGCCTTCTGGGGTGGTGGGTCCGGTGGATTTTTGGGAGTTGAGGCGGGCTTGCTGGGCTTTGGAGCGTTCGGGGAGTTTGTCGGCGGGGGAGATGTCGGTGTCCGGCTCGGTGGTGAGGCGGTAGAAGAGGTCGGTCATCGTAAGGGGTCCTTTCCTTGGAGTGTTGACTGAGGTTTTCGGTTTTCAGTTGTTCAGAAAGTAGCATCCTGCGGGGCGGCACTTCACAGTGTTAAGCTGCCAGGCTATTGAAAATAAAGCGAAGATAAAGTTCCGAGGGTTGTGAACGGGGAGTTCGAGCCAGGGACAAATGGCTATTGGGATGGCGTGCGTCGAAGCAGAAGTTGGCGGCAGAGTTCGAGCCAGGTTCCAGAGAGAGTGCAAGAGAAAGCTCGTCGGCATCGATGGTCATGACGCAAGACTGGCGATGCTTTACAAGCTCTTAACTGGCGATTTTTGGACGTGCTCACGTTCGATTTCGCGCCTGTCGTGACTGGTGCCGTCAAAGATTCCAGCTTGTCAACCCGCGTGTTGGAACCATCTGAATCGTCGAATCGCGACGCTGTCGTTGGTTCCAGGGCCAGGGGGCGACAGGTCGTTCGCCGCATGGTACGATAATTCGAAAATGGCAGAGGTCCGAGGCTCAAAATCCGGCTGAAAGAAATCGGCGGAAATGCCATCGAGATCTGGCGCGACTCGCGCAGGATGGGTCCAGGAACGGTTCTCGAACCGGCTCTGATGGAGGCGGCTGCAAATTCAAGGGAGGCAGACGGGCTGTGGGGCTGCAGCGTCGTTCCGCCGATCGCTTCCAACTCGCTCATGGTTGAGTGATTGAGAATGCACTCGTGTGATCGGACGCGAGATGATCGACGACAATGAAGCCCATGGGCGCTGGCTGTCGCGCAAGGAGAGACAAATACTTCGAACGGGGCAGAGGCACCGAGCCCAACCTCTTATAAATGTGCTTCCGATGAGGTGCCTCTAAAAATTGAACCTTGCGCTGAGCACCACGATTCGCGGATCGGTGCTGGTTCCCGTGATGTTTCCGAAGTTGAGCGAGTTGATATTCGTATCGGGATTCCCGAAATTCGCTATATTGAGCGCATTCACGGCATCGGCGCGAATGTGGATCTCATAGCGCTCGCGGAAGCGGATGCGCTTCAGGATGTTCATGTCGAACTGCACCAGGCCGGGACCCGTCAAGAACCGAGGGGCCATACCAAGCTGTCCGGGCTCAGGATTGCGCAGCAGCAGATTGCCAGCCACATCGGTGATCGACAGCATCGCGCTGCGGCCCTGAATGCCATTGATGCCGGTGATCTGCGACACGTAGGGATCCACCACCTGTTTCAATCCGCGGAAGTAGACAATACCGGTGGGCGTCCGCAAGACTTTGCCAAATGATTTGTCGAAGCTTGAGACGGGTACCGGTGTATTGTTGCCAGCGGTATTGAACGCCCCCACGGCGCCCATCGAAATCGGTGCGCCCGTCTGTAGGGTGAGAATCGAGCCTGTCTGCCACCCGCCCACGAGTTGCGCAAATAATCCCTTCGCATTCCTGCCAATCGATTTTCCCGGGCCGAAAGGCAGCTCCCAGATCCCGTTTGCCTTGACGGCATGCGTACGATCGAACGACATCCGCATCTTGTCTAGACTACGATTGCGAAGCGTCCGAAAGTTCTGTTCCAGCGCGGATCCATCGCCATCCGAGTTGCCGAGCGCCTTGCTGAAGGTGTAGTTGGCTTGCAAGGTCCAACCACGTGCGAAGCGTTTGTTGATCTCGGTCTGCAGGGAATGATAGGTGGAGCTTCCGAAATTGCTGGTGAGTGTCGCTCCGGCGAACTGCGGATTGGCAACGATCCAATTTTCCGGCAGGCCAACTCGACGCGGAATGCCTCCGTTCTGCCCTGGCACAAGAGGCGTCGAGTTGAGCGTGCTGGCGAATCCGCCGACATCGTTGTTGGCGAGAAATCCCTGCAGGCCCGACGTGTTGGAACGCACAAAGTCGGAACCGGTCACACGGACGCCATCCACCCCAGGAAGGCCGACAAACAGGCGGTCGAACAGTGGCGCATTGCCGCCGCGTTGAGTGATGCGATACGCCTCGAGAATACCGTTTTCAAAGATGTTCACTTCGTTGATGTTGGCTTGTTGAATGAGCTTCGTGCCCTTGTTGCCGACCCATCGAACATCCCACGTCGTATTGGAAGTCAGCACGCGCGCAAGCGAGAAACTGAAGTTCTGATAGTAGGGCGTGCGGAGATGATTGTCGAGAGCATAGACGGGCGATCCACGGTCAGTGAAAGGAACCTGCTGCAACGGCTGTGCGCCAGGTTTCAGGGGAATCGCCAGATTGTCGAGTCGAGTAGGAGTCGAAGGGATGAGATTGGCCAGATTCGAGTAGCCCGGCTCTTGGCCGTTGATTGACGAGATGAGAAAGATGGGATTCCGTTCGTAACCCATTCCGTAGCCGCCCCGGATGATCGTCTTCCCTTTTCCGAACCACGGCATTTGCCAGGCGAAACCAAGGGCCGGCGCGAAGTTGTTGTGATCGCCTACAAAGTAACGCTCAGAAGCATTCGCCGTGTTGGGACCAGTTGGCCGGATGGTCGTCGGTTTTCCGTTGAGTTGTCCGGGCCTAAACAGATCGCCAAAGCTCGAACCTGAAATACCGAAGATCGCACCGGAACCGCCTGCGAGAGCCGCCCCACGGCCCGTGTATTCGGCGGGCACTGCGTAGAGCTCGTAGCGCAGCCCGAGATTGAGCGTCAGCGACGGAGTGACTTTGAAGTCATCCTTGAAGAAGAAGCTATACTCGGGCGCGCGGACATGCTGATAGCGGGCCTGTCCGGCGAGAAACGAAGGATTGGCGCCACCGGGCGAATTGAAGTTTTGCAGCACAAGGCCAACGGATCCCGCGAGGTCGGTGAGCAGAGTCTGGGCTCCGAGATTCTGTCCAATGCCTGGGATCGTGTTGATGTTCACAACTGGCACGGCTGTAGTCGCGCCAAGGCTGACGCGAGGCATTGAGTAGAATGTGTCGAAACCGGCGCTCGAGACAAAGCGTACTTCGCCACCGCCTTTGAACGTATGCTTGTTCTTCACCCAGGTGAGGTTGTTGCTGTATTGATAGACCGGTGAGATGCGCGAACTCGGATCGTCGCCAACCGCCGTATTGATCGGACTATTCGCCAATCCAAGCGCCATAACATAGGGCTGGGATCCGATGGACGGAAGAACGCCGTTGCCAGCCACCGACCACGGTGCGAGATAGGTCTGGCGAGGCCGGAACACTCCGGCGTGAAACTCATTGAGCAGCGTCGGCTTGAAGATCGACGTGACAGTCAAAGACTCGGTGGTAGTTTCGTTCGGACTCTGCCCGCCGGGCACGGTCGGATAGCGCTGCGCGCCAATGAAGTTGGTGGCCTGCGAACCCTGCTCGCTGTAAGTGAAACTGCCGCGATGGCGATTGTTGAACTGATGATCGACCCGGACATCGAACTGGTTGAAGTCGTAGGGACGTGAGCGATTCCAAGTGTAACCCGCTGTGTTCAATCCATCCCCACCCCGGAAGTTGTTGGGCAACGGCATCAGAGCGATCTGCTTCTGGACGGTGCCCGTCGGATCCGGCGTGAGGCGGTTGGGATCGCGGCCGAAGACGTTGACGATCTCGAGAGGGCCTGTGGCGGCGGCGGGCCGGACTGGATTGCCATCGAGGTCGGCGGTGGGCGCGCTGGCGTTCGCATTGGCGTTGCGGGCCCCGGGAAAGAACCGCCAAAGGCCCTGGCGAGCTTGCGCGGTATAGACCGTACTCGTGACGGTTTGGCTGAAGCGCTCATAGCGCCGTTCATAGAAGAAGTTGAAGAAAGTCCGGTTCTTCCTGATCGGACCACCGGCCCGGCCTCCGAAGAAGTTACGGATCAGCAGGTCGCGCCCCTGGCCGCGTTGATTGTTGAAGAAGCTGTTCGCGTTGAGCGAACGATCCCGATGTTCTTCAAAAAGGCTGCCATGAAGCGCATTGGTTCCGGAACGAGTCACGGCTTGAATCTGACCCGATCCGCGCCCGAGTTCGGCATCCGCCGGTGAAGTGACGACGCGGAATTCTTCGATGCGATCGACGCTAATCCCGCTGGTGACGGTGGCGAGGAAAAGCGAATTCAGCAAATTATCCTGCGCGTTGGTGCCGTCCACGCTGATGTTGAGACTGCCGACTCGCGCGCCGTTAAAGTTCTGCCCGCCGTTGGCGCCGCTCACTCCGGCCTGTGTGCGCAGCAGATCCATCGCATTGCGCCCGGCGAGCGGAAGCTCAAGAATACGCCTGCCGCTCACGGCGGTTCCCACGGAAGAAGACAGATAACCAAGCTGTTGCCCGGCATCCGCCTTGACTTCCACCGACTCGGACGTCGCGCCCACCTTGAGGTCAAAATTCAAGGCCAGTCTGGCGGCAATGTCCAGAGTCAGATCGGTGACCACCGACTTTTGAAATCCCGCATACTCGACCGCAAGTTGATAACTGCCCGGCTGAAGCGCAGCAAACACGTAGATGCCTTCTCCGTTGGTCTTCTGAGAGGAGACCACTCCGGTCAACACATTGCGCGCAGAGACCTGCGCGTTCTGGATCGCGGCTCCGGTTGAGTCGCGCACAGTCCCTGAAATGATCGCATCGGTGGATTGCGCTGAGCTCAGAACGCCAGCGAACAGCACGATGGCAGAGGCGACGGTAGAGAAATGCATCGATGCAAGTCTACTGGGAGGGAAAGTCGATGTCAATAAGCCTTGCCTTCCTTGTCAAGGAGATCACGGAAAAGGTTGGGATCATCCGCCGACCCGATCGAATCCAAAAAATCAGACGACAGAGCGAGCGTTTCTCAAAATTCCCAGCTGTCTTTAATGACGACAAGGGTTTCCGGACTTGCGCCCATGGTTGCGGCGGAATGCAGGTTAGAGCGTTTTCAGAAATTGTGTAGACGCTGGGCGAGGCTGAAGCCTCGCGCAAGCTAAAGCTCGCCCCACCGAAGCTTTCGGCGGCCGCCGAACGGGATCGCGGACACCGCCACGGAATCACGGGGACACAGGAGGGTGCGAACCACTTCGGACATTTTGAGTCCGCAGAAAGAGGTGGATGCACTGGTTGTAGGTGAGCGAGAGTCCGAGGGCTTAGGCGGCGATGGCGCGATTGCCCAGGGTTTCGCTGTCGACGAGAACGCCGTCGCAATCGAAGATGAGGAGTTTCGGAGGGAGCAAGTTCCATTGAAAAACCGCCGGATTCGAGAAACACTCGCCTTGTTCGGGATGCACTTACTTCGACTGCTTTCGATAACTTCGATCATGGGATTTGCTTCGCTGGGCGATGGCATCTGAGATGGCGATCTGAAAACCTCAAAATCGCAATCCACAACTGACCGAAGTTTATTTTTCATTTCTTTTCAAGGAGTTAGCGGAGAGGGTCCACTCAGACGTTTTGGGCTCCTCCCTACACTTGGCACGAAAGTGAGGAATCGTGCCATGAGGCATTTTCGTGACGGTTGGGTTCCGCCGGATCTGCGGCGGACCTACTACTTTGGCGTGGACCTGGGCCAGCGGAAGGATCATACGACGCTCGCGGTGCTCGAGCGGCGGTGGAAGATGGCGACGCCCGAGGAGTTTCAGCACAGTGCGGGACTCGCGCGGCATGGGGAGTGGATTTACGAAGTCATCCAACTGGAACGGGTCGAACTGGGCACATCCTACACCGATGCGGCGGACTGGATTCGGGAGGCAGTGAATCAGATCGATCCGAGGCTGCCTCGGACGGTGATTCTGGATGGTTCCGGCGTTGGGGCAGCGGTGCGGGACTATATGCGGCGGCGCGGGATGTTCGGTGCGCAACTAATCAATGCGGTCATCACCCGTTGCGGAAATTCGACGGAGGCGGGCGGATTTCCGAGGTCCACGGGGCATGGGACTTATGTTCCCCGGTTAGAACTGCTGACGCGGCTCGCTGTGGCGGTGGAGAATCGGGAGTTTCGGATCGATCCGAAGCGGTGCGAGGCTTGGCGGGAGTTGAAAGAGGAGCTGGTGAGCATGCGGATGCAAGGGAAGCCGGAGGGCGGCGGTTCGGATGATCTGGCGTTTGCCTTGGCGCTGGCGGTTTGGTGGGGGATCCGTGGGGTGTGATTGTTTTGGACGCCGGTCGGCCTGTCGGTTGGTCGATCGGCGTTCCGTATGCGACTTGAAGGACGAAGGAGGACTTCTATGAACGTTCGATTGCTGAGGCCCGCAGTTGGCGGGCGCGAGACCGAGACGCGCGCGGTGGTCTCCGAACTCGAGGGCGGCGGTCCGCTGTTTACGATTTTCAATGTGCTGTTGGATTATCCGGCGGCTTTGGAGGCTGTTCGTGCAGAATTGTTACGGCAGAGACAGGATGTCGGGGGCTGACCCTATCCAACTGCTGCATGTATTTCACCCGGTGCTTTTTGCCAAAGAGCGGTTGCGGTGGGAACCCGATGCGCAACAGATCGAGGTTCTGGAATGCACGAAGCGGCGGATGATTCTGATGTGGGGCCGCCAGACGGGAAAGACGACGCTGGCGGCGGCGAAGATGGTGCATATGGCGGCCTGCTTTCCCGGCGCGCTTTGTATTTGGATGAGCGCGCATAAGGATCATACGGTGGAGGTGATGGGCAAGGTGGATGGATTTCTGCGGAACATGGGGTGGGAGGGCAAGCGGCTGCGCGACGGGCAGTTGGGGCGTCTGCTTCCGAATGGTTCGCGGATTTTGGGATTGGCGGCGAGGGACGCGACGGTGCGTTCGTACACGGCCAATCTGGTGGTGATCGACGAAGGGGCGCAGGTGAAGGATTCGGTGTACGAGGCGGTGACGCCGTTGCTGGCCAAGCGGGATGGGACGCTGATGGTGCTGGGTACGCCACAGAAGAAGACCGGGGAGTTTTACCGGATCTGGACGTCGAAGGCGCTGGACCGGGACTGGTTCAAGAGCAAGCGGACGACGACGGAATGCGCGCGGATTTCGGCAAGATTTTTGGAATCTGAACGGAGGACGAAGCCGCAGGCGGTGATGTTGCGGGAATTTGAGTGCGAGTTTGAGCAGGATGGAACGACGCTGCTACGGGTTGAGGATGTCGATCTGCTGTTCAGTCCAGAGGACGAGTGAGATGCGTAACATCGCTATCGATCCGCGTGTTCCAATAGGTGTCGAAATGAACTTTTGCCGTATTTTTGCCTGTTTGGTGGTTCTGAGCGTGGCTGCGCCGGGGCAGATGCGCCGGAGTCAGAGGCCTTCGAATGAGACTTCTTTGGAGATTCAACCCGCGGCGAGCTTCAATGGCGTGATCAAGACAGTGGATGGCAGCAAGATTCTGTTGGAGTTGCCGGACGGCAACATCATGGAGTTTCGGGCGACGCGGAAGAGCAAGTTCAAGGTATCGGGCAAGGATGCCAAGTTGAAGGATCTAGTGTCCGGCCAGGCTGCCGAGATCGACGGGCGCTATTTTCTAGGGGGCGTCGATGTGGTGAGCGTTGTGGTTGCTACGGCGCGACCGAAGTAGACGTTTCCACGGAGAGTTCTTTGCTTTCGTTGCGCGCCAGTTCGATGCCCATATTGGCGAGAGCCAGAGGAGTCAGGATCTCTGTCGCCGTTTCCTGCAGTTCGGGAGCGGAAATATCGGCGAAAAGCGAAACAAGACGCCGATCGCGCCAACCTCGCTTGGCCTCTTCTTTCATAATATTGATGGCCTGCTCATGCGGAAACGCCTCTTTGTAAGGGCGCGCGGAAGTCAGAGCATCGTAGATGTCGGCGATTTGCAGGATGCGAGCCAGCAGCGGGATATCTTCGCCGCGGAGTTTGTCGGGGTATCCAGTGCCATCCCAGCGTTCATGATGGCTGCGGATGATCGGCAGTACGCCCGAAAGGCTCTTCATCGGTTTGCAGATGTTCTCGCCCATGGTCGTGTGCTGGCGCATCACTTCCCACTCTTCATCGCTGAGCGAACCAGGCTTGAACAGAATCGAATCGGGGATGCTGATTTTGCCGATGTCGTGCAGGTAGCCGCCACGATGTAGCGAGCGGATATCGGTGGGGGGAAGGCCCAACATCCTGCCTAGCGTCATGCTGTAGGCCGCGAGGCGTTGGCAGTGATGTCCGGTATGGCGATCGCGCTGTTCGACGGATTGCGCCAAAGCAAAGAGAATGGTTTCGGCTTCTTCGAGCGAATCGATGAGTGTTTTGTTGCGCAGCATCGCGCGGACACGCGTCCGGACGACCTGCGGTTGCAAGGGTTTCACCAGGAACTCGTCCGCGCCGGAAGAGATACCGGCTACTTCGCTTTCGACACTCTGAATGCTGGTGAGCATCAGGATGGGAATGAACTGAGTGCGGCGTTCGGTTTTCAGTTTGCGGCAGAACTCGAGGCCGCTCATTTCTGGCATCATCAGATCGACTACAACCAGGTCGACCTTTTCATGCGCCACCATTTCAAAGGCTTCTGAAGGACGCTTGGCTTCGAGAATCCGATAAGAGCCGCTCTTCAAAATGCCACGTAGAACACGGCGGTTGATTTCGACGCTATCCAGAATGAGAACTGTTGACGGCTGGCTCTCTTCTTCTAGGATGTCATCCCATACCGATAGCGCTGTCGCTTCGAATTCCGAAAGGATCGGGGCTGTCGATGGTTCTTCGTGCCTGGGTTTAACGTTTGAGATTGGCATCGCCCTGCTAACTTTCCACTACTGAAGGTTATCGGCGGACTCAGCCAAATCGTTTAGCCTGATCGGTCTTCTACCTGAGTGAATCTCTAGGTCAATTTCTCAGTGTGATTTTGCCCACATGACCGCCGATACTAAGGTGCTCGAACGCGGCCTTCGCCTCGTTGAAGTGGAAGTCCTTGGGGTCTACCACTGGCTTCAGGCGGTTTGAAGTAATGCTACGGTTCATCGATTCGAAGGTTTCGCGGCTTCCGACCATAACGCCCTGGAGCCGGATGTTCCGCATCAGAATCGGGATCAGATTCAGTTCGGTCGAATTGCCGGTCACCTGTCCGATGATGCTGACGGTGCCGCCCATGCGCACGGCCTTAAGCGACCGCGCGAGCGTGCCAGCGCCGCCCACCTCCACGATATGATCCGCGCCAACGCCACCGGTGAGTTCGCGGACGCGTTTGTCCCAATCGGGCGTTGTCTTGTAGTTGATGCCTTCCGTCGCGCCAACCGCGGCGAGCTTTGCGTCGCTTGACGAGAGTACGATCACCCGCGCGCCGTGCAGCTTGGCAAATTGCAGGGCGAAGGTCGAGACTCCTCCGGTGCCTTGGACGACGACGGTATCGCCCGTTTGGATGCGCCCCTGTTCGACTATCGCGTTCCAAGCGGTCACGCCTGCGCAGGGCAGGCAAGCGGCTTCTCTGTAGCTAAGATGCGCTGGGATCCGCACCAAGCCGCCAGCATCGAACACGGCGAAGTCACGGAGCATACCGTCGAGCGGCCCACCTAGGGTTGTGAGCTTTTCGCGACTGATACGCCCGCTATGCCAGCCTTGTGCGAAGATCGCACAAACGCGATCGCCGGACTTGACGCGCGTCACTCCGTCTCCGACCGCGATCACCTCGCCCGCGCCATCCGAACAGGGGATGAGTGGCAGCTTCTGGCGCGGATTGTACAGGCCTTGCACGGTCAGCCAATCGCGATAGTTGAGCGAAACGGCATGGATTCGCACGAGCGCCTGCCCGGGGCCCGGTGGCTCAGGATCCGGGCGATCCACAAGCTGCAGCCCTTCGAGCCCGAATTGTTGGATCCGCCAGGCTTTCATCGGTGTTCTATTGGCGAGTCTTGTTGCCGGATTGCTCGCGTTCGCGAGTGAGTTCCACGATGTCGACGCCTTGTGAGTGATCGCCCAACAAATGTTTCGCGAAATAATCCGCGCGGACCCAGAAAAAATAGTTCGCGAAATCGGCATAGCCGTGGCGTTTGCCCGGCAACACCACGAACTCGAAGCGCTTGTTGGCCTTGATCAGCGCGTCGGCCACGCGCAGGGTTCCGGCCATGTGGACGTTGTCGTCCATATCTCCGGTGGCCAGCATGAGATGGCCTTTGAGGTTGCGCGCCAGTTCGGAATTCTTCTCAATATTGTATTCGAACTTGATGTTGCCATCCTTGTCCGTGACTTCCTTGACGCCGTGATGCTTTTCAGACCACCAGCGGTTATAGACGTTGTTTTCGTGATTGCCGGAAGAGGAAACGGCGGCCTTGAAGAAGTCCGGATAAACCAGCATTGCCGCAGTCGACATGAAGCCTCCGCCAGAGTGGCCGTAGATACCGACGCGGTCGATATCGATCCAGGGGTTCTTGCGGGCGAGTTGCTCAATAGCGGATTTCTTGTCGGCGAGACCGTAGTCGCGCAGGTTGCCGTAGCCGTAGTTGTGATACCACTTCGAGCGCTGCGGATGTCCACCTCGATTGCCGACTTCGATCACGATAAATCCCAACTGGGCGAGCGCAATGTTGGCGCTGCGCGGCGTGAATGCCTTGGTCACCGACTCGGTCTGCGGACCCGGATAGACATACGCAATGATCGGATACTTTTTGTTGGGCGAAAAATCGAACGGCTTGTACATCACACCCTGTAAATCGGTGACACCGTCGTCGGCCTTGACTTTGAAGGGCTCGGGGGCGATGAAGCCAGCGTCTTTGAGTCCTGTGGCGTCGGTCTTTTCGAGATCCAGCACCAGCGTGCCAGCCTGATCGAACAGTGAGGATGAGGGTTCGCGATTGACGCGCGAATAGGTATCGACAAAGTAGCGTCCCGAGTCGGCGAGGGCGACGGTGTGGGTGCCGTTGCCCGGGTCGAGCAGTTTCACGTTCGAGCCATCGAGCCCGATGCGGTAGTGATGCTCGTAATAAGGATCTTCGTCGGTTTCACGGCCATTGGCGGTGAAGAACAGCGTGCGGGTCTTTTCGTCGATGTACTCGATTTCATCCGAATAAAACTCGCCGGAGGTGATCTGAGTTTTCAGCTTGCCGTCGCCATCGAAGAGATAGTAATGTCCCCAGCCGTCGCGTTCCGACCAGTGTACGAGTTCGGTTCCGTTGTTGATGAGGCGCAGCGGCTTGATTTCGAGATAGGTGTTGAGTCGCTCTTCCACAAGAGTCTTGACCTTGCCCGTTGAGGTGTCGGCGACGCAGACATCGATCTTGTGCAGATCGCGGCTGGTGCGGTGAAAGTAGAGCTTTGTGGAATCGTCGCTCAGCCACTTGGGTTCGGGTCCGCGAGATACAGGACCCTGGCCCTGCTGTTGTTCACCGGTCTCGGTGCTTCGTTCGAGCGTGTATTTGCGTGCGTTTTCGCGGTCTTTGTTGGAAACGGGCGAACTGTAGATGCCCAGGGACTGGTCTTTGAAAAGATCCGCTTCGATGGTGACTCGTGCTTTGCTTGCGAGATCGAAGACTTCGAGAATATTCAGCGTGACGTTGGTTTCGCCGGGCATCGCGTAGCGGTAGGATTCCAAAACGGGCCGTGGATTGGCCAGCGAGTTGATGACCCAGAGGTCAGAAACCTTGCGATTGTCGGCGCGGATGACGGAGAACTTGCGTGAATCCTTGGCCCAGAAGGCGGTCACGGCGGGAACACGCGGCGTCTTGTTTTTGTCGGTGAACTTGTACTGTTTCTTTTCTTCTTCGTTGAGGCGGCGGGCGTAACCGAAATTCTCTTCGCCATCGGTGGTGATGTGCGTTTCGACGATGGAGGCGTCGTCTTCTTTCTCGGTGGCCTTCAGGTAATTAGCCGCATCCATCGTGTAGAGATTGTGGCCGCGGGCGAAGACGACGGTTTTTTCATCGGGCGACATGGACGCCCAGCGCGTCTTCTTGAGAGGCTTGTGATCTGGCAGCAGGGCGAGCCTGGCGGATGCCAATTCGTATTGGAGGTAGACGGTTCGCGTCTTCGCTGGCGGGGTTTTGAGGGCATCCTTAGGGACGTCCTTGGGGGCTTCGGGCTTCTTCAATCCCGGAATTTCGGCATCCACCGGAACCGTTACTTCGAAAAACAGCGCCGCATCCTGATTGACGAGCCTCGCGTTCTGCATGGGCAGGTGCAGCGAATCATAAGGGATACGCAAAATCGCGGTGAGTTGGGCAGCAAGTTTCGAGTTGTCGAACAGCGGAGCTTTGGTCTTGCGCGTGGGATCCACGGCCAGCCAGCGCTTGCCTTGGGTGGTTTCGAAGGCATACCAGAATTTGTCGCTGGTTTCGAACCAACGCGGTTCGACGCCGAGATCGAAGACGATCTTCCCGACCTTCTGTGCGCTCCAGCGGGAGGCGAGTTCATAGTTGGCCTTGGTGACGCGCTCCATCGCGGGGGGCGCGGTGACGGGTTGTGCAAAGAGCGGGGCGAAGGAAAGAAGAACAGCGAAACGCATTCGCCGATTTTAGCGCGATGTTCTAGGCCGCGCGCCGCTTGCGCCAAGCGGAAAAGCGGCGCAGGCTGAGGGAGACGCCGGTCCAGACGAGGAATGCGCCACCGAGGGAGGCGAGTCCTGCGATGGTTTGTCCGGCCAAGCCGTAGTATTCACCGGTGTGGACGAAGCGCATCCAATTGCGCCATTGGCGGCCTTTTTCGAGGGTTTCAAAGGATTCCCACTTTACTGTTTTGGCCGATTGGCGGTCGTAGGTGAGGGTTCCGCGGCGCTGGGGTTGGCCGCCTGTGCCGCTGTCGATGGTGAAGACAAGGGGTGACCGGCTGGATACGGGCGTCCGCAGGGCGATAGTGCGCCATTCCGGATCCCGATGCATAGCGGTTGTGAGGGCGGCATCGATACGTTCGAAGGGCTGCTCGGATGTTTCTTCCTTCGCAGGCGTTGCAGGTTGGGCGGAAACACCGCCAGCCATCTGCAGCACGAGATTGCTCGCCCAGCCATAGCTGATCACCACGCCTGAAATCACCACCAGAAAGAGGGGCACAACGCACCAGATGCCAATGACATTGTGCCAGTTGAAGTCACGGGCTTTGCCAGTTAGCCGACCGCGGAACCACAAAACTGCGCGAAAGTGTTTCGGTGAGAAAACTTGTGGCAGCCAGAGATAGGATCCGCTGACGACTAAAAAGAGGAATCCGAGATTGGCAGCGCCCGTGATAGCGCGCCCGGTTGCGCGGCTTTCGCCTTGCAATGCGATCCAGCGGTGCCACTCTTTGACTGCGCCGAGAAAGCCTCTGACCTCTGTCGATGCCATCCCCAACTTTTCACCGGTATGGGTGTCGAAAAAGGCCGTGCCGGCGCGTCCTAGCGATACCGAAGCGGCTCCGCCAGGATCGGAAGAGATGGTGACACTGGCGGCTTTGGGCTCGACTGCGAGAATTTTTTCGATGGAGATTGGCCCTGTTGGCGAGGCGGAACGAAAGCTGCTGTCGGACCACGCGATGGTCTGTTTTTCGTACATCAACAGAACGCCGGTGACGGACATCGACATCACGATCGCGGCAGCAGTGACGCCGACGATGAGGTGGATCCAGAAGAGTATTCTCCGCATCGCCTAGGCGCCGGCAGGCTGATCGATACGGCTTTGCAGCCAAGCGCGGGCGATGGTCCAATCCCGCTTCACGGTGTTTTCGGAGACGGCCAGCAGAGAGGCGATCTCTTCCATGGTCATGCCTCCAAAGAAGCGGAGTTCGACGACCTGGCTCTTGCGGGAGTCGACGGTTTGCAACTCTTCGAGTGCCATGTCGAGTTCCACAAACTCACGGGAATAGGACTTTGCGACCATCATCGCGTTTTCGAAATCGACACGTGAGACGAGTCCCCCGCGCTTTTCGCAGTTGTGTTTGCGGGCATAGTCGACAAGGATACGGCGGATGGTGCGGGATGCCGTTACGAAGAAATGCTGTCGGCTCTGCCATTCCACCTGATGTGCCCCAAAGAGCCGCAGATAAGCCTCATGGACGAGCGCCGTAGCTTGCAGAGTGTGCTCGGGGCGTTCGCCGCGCAGGGCGATTTCCGCCATTTTGTGGAGTTCGCCGTAAAGAAGGTCGAGGACGCGCTCCTGCGATCCGCCATCCCCCGATGCGGCCTGCTGCAGCAGTAGAGTCAAGTCCGAGACGCTCACTGATTGACCACATTACCATGAAGGGATGCGCCGACGAGAGTTTTTGCTTGCTTCTGCGATTGGGGCGGCAGATCTGCGGGCAGCCACCGCTGACGCAACCCCAACCAACCTGCGCACCGCCAGTTTGCGAAATCTTGGGCGTTTTTCGGCGAGGCCGTTGGAGGCCGACCGCATCCGCGTCATGGCATATGGAGCGAAGCTCGAACCCGCAGGCCTGTTTGAGGATGCAATCACCCGCAAGCTGGCCCAACTTGATCCATGGACGAATTCGGGATCCATGATTATGGATATCGGCCTGCTGAGTAGAAGCGCACCATGGAGCGAGATGTTACTTGACCTGCATGAGCAGTTCGACATCGTTGATGCAGACGCCGACTTTTCCGCCTATCGATTGATCATTGTTCCGGATGCTGCAAAAGGCCCGAAGAAGCTGCAGGCGTACCGCAAGTTCGGAGGCTCCGTGTACACGCCGCCCGTGGGCATCGCGCGCGAGGCCTTTGCGGAGGCATTGCGGACTTATGTCCCGAAGCCCGCAGTCATCGCACTGGGTTTGCCGCCGGAGGCTGAGGTTACCTTCGTGGAACGACGAACGCCGGGAGGCATCCGGCGCGTGGGGCATGTGCTTTACTATCCGAACGACAAGCCGGGCGTACTGGAAAACGTGCAGCTATCGTTTCGATTGCCTCAACATCCTTTGGCTGTGATCACGATACCCGATCAACGGCCGATCGAGTTCGTTCACAACGAGTTCCTCACGACGTTCACGTTGGCGAAAGTAACCGGGCATCAGGCGATCGCGTTTGAATAGATAATAAGAGAGCATGTCCGCCGCCTCGGAAGTTCCGCAATCGATCGACCAGCTTGGAGAACGCACCTTCTCGTTCTATCCGGCTATCGTTGGGGTGGGACACAACGAATGGCTGTTTCGCGAAGCCACATGGTCTGAAGTGCTGGTTGCGAACGTGAAATCCGAGCAGGAAATCTGGGTTCCCAAGCGCTACATCGGCCAGATCGCCAAGGTGGACGAACCGATGGCGATTGTGGGGCTCACCAAAGAAATCGAGTTCCGGTCCGGTTCGATTGTGCCTCACACACGCCGCGTGATTGAGATGCCGCGTGCGGTGAACGAGGGTCCGAGGCCGGGTGCGGAACCAGTTCCTCAAGCGGCGCGAATGTCGGCAATGCAAAGCATCGCCGGTGTTTCGAGCGGGTCGGATTCTAAGATCGGCAAGATGCTGCTCATCGGTATCGCTGCCGCGGTGTTGCTGATGGTTTTTGTAGTTGGGTTCTTTCGCAGTTCGGACAAACGGATTTCATTCACGCCGGTGGTGCAATCGGAGATCGTCTTCACCGCACGCGACGACTACTTTGCGGTGGAACGGCGCTTGGGCAAGCCTGCGGAGGACAAGTGGAGATCCGATCAGGGCGAGATTCAATATCGGTACCTGTGGTATCCGGAACAAGGCATGGCCGTGATCCTGATGGGATCGGATCGCGACCGCGTCCAATACATCGGTGAGTTAGACAAAGAAGGCCGCGTCATTCACTCGGTCGATCGCAATATGGAACAGATTCTGCGGCGATTCAAGAAACCATAAAGGGGGCGCTTGCTATGCGCTGGATGTTGCTTCTCGCGGGCGCTCTATCTGCTCTCGCTCAGCCTAAGATTCTCAGTGTCCGTACACTTGCAACTGTGAGTGACAGAAGCGTCATCGCCAAGGGATCCGTGTTCGAGGTCATTGGCGAAGCGTTAGGCCCTGACTCGTCGGCTGACGTGCCGTATCCGCGCGAACTTGGCGGTGTCACGATTCTTCTCGGCAGTACCGAGGCGTTCCTGATCTCGACCTCCGCGAGCCGCCTGGTGGCCATCGCACCAAAGTCGCTCGCGACCGGCGATGCCTCCGTTGCGGTGCGCATCGACGGCAAGACCAGCAACGCGGTGAAGGTGAAAATAGTGGAAACGAACTTCGGCGTCGTGACCAATACCGGCTCCTTCGGAGGTCTCGCCGCAGGGCCGTTCAGTTGGGTTACGCCGATCGCCGCCGGTGGTGCGACGATTGAACTCGACGCCACCGGTCTAGGACCGGTTGCCGACGTCGCGGAAAATGACTTTCCGCCCGAGGCCAATCTGTACCCCGACGCGGTGTTGTCGATCGGCGACGTTGAGGTTCCGGTCAGCTATCTGGGGCGCAATCCATCGCGTCCAGGATTTGACCGCATCGTCGTCACGCTGCCGGCGGAGAGATTGCCGACAGGCTGTGCTGTGCCTGCGCGGATCCGAAACGGTGACGCCGTATCGTTGACGTTCACCCTGCCGCTGCTGGCCCCGGATCAGACTGTTTGTGTGCATCCCTTAGGACTTTCGCCCGAAGGCCTTTCGACCCTCGCCGACGGTGGCAGCATCGTCCGTGGGGGCTTCTTTCTGACGCGGCTCATCGGAGAGTCATTGGCCGGCGGACGCGTCTTTGAATCCAACACGGATGCCTTCTCTGGCGGTTTGGTTCGATATACCGCGGAATCGGTTGCGCTACAGACCGCGCAAACATTGATCTCCGGAGTCTATGATGCGAATGGCTGCGTGATCTACGATGCCGTCGACGGTCAACCCGGAACGTATCTCGACGCGGGCGACAAAGTGCAGTTAGACGATCCATCCTGGAACCTCGCGATCGCGCGTGGCATGGGCCTCTCGCTCCATCAATACAACATCATCCTCGACTCGACACCCGCCAACCCTTTCGTCCCGTCTCCCAAGTTGCGGTTCAATGCTGGTGCGCACAGGTTGACGGGGACGGGTGGTGCGGAGGTGGGTCCGTTTTCGGTGGAAATCAAAGTGAGTCCGCAGTTGAAGTGGACGAACATGGCGGCGACCACTGAGATCAACACGGCCGCAGATCTGACGTTGAGCTTTACGGGCGCTGCCGCGGATGATGAGATCACGGCCAGCGGCTTGGTGCGGGGCCCCGCGCCTGAGCAGCCTTCGAAGATTGTGAGCCGTGTTTGGACCTGTGTTGCGCGCGGTACCGCGGGCAAGATCGTTGCGCCTTCTGCGATGTTGCGGAAGCTTCCGACCAATGCCGCCGACCTGATTGGCGCGGGTCCTGAACAGGTGCAGCGCAAGTAGTATTCAAAGACCGCCCCGATCAAAAGGGGTGGCAACGGAACTTTGATCCGCTTGAAGTCGACCGCCACAGTGGACGCCGTAAGGGTTCCAAGGCGGCCTTCGTTCACGACGGAAAAATCCTTGGGCTGCAGGGCTAGGGCTCCTCTCTGGCAACTCGGAGGCCCAGATCTCAAACAATCTCGGCTCGCAAGCCGGTCCAGAATCTCTTCGTTCGTGAGCTTCCAGAGATGCATGGGGACAGGTTTCGGCAGGTTCAGCCAACGGTAGTTGGCCACAGCGAGGTCCACCAACGGTGCTTTCCACCAGTTCCTGCAGGTGCAGCACAGAAGCGATGACGGACCCAGTCAACGACGGACGCTCGAACAGACCTTTCAGCTTTCCGGTATCAACCCATGGTCGATCAGAACTTGCGCGCAGGGATCCGCATGGAAAGATGCAGGGAGTGAATCGTCGCGGCTCCCCCCATCAACTGGGCTTCTTTAGGGGCATGAGCCAAAATCCGCTTCGATTCCCGGGTCAAAGGGACATCCGCCGACATTGGGGTTGTTGGGCATCCCGACTTGTTCGCGCAGTTTCTCTGCGGATACGAGTTCGTGAGGGCAGTTTCACGGATCGAACCAAGCAACAGATGTTCCGACGCGATCTCTTTCGTCACGGGCAAAGAAAACCACCCGGCGCGCACGTTCGGTATAACGTCCAAACATTTATATTCTCCTATGTTTACGGTGCCAGTCTAACAAGATTCCAACAGGCCAGGAGTTTGACGAACCACCCCCCAGCCCGATATACTGAATCTTGGACGTGAGCTACGCGCAACAAGTGTGTCTTGTTTCACTCCAGTAGAAACACTGTTAGCAGGTAGACCAAGCAATGCCGAAGAGAACATTTCAGCCCAACAACCGCAAACGCGCGAAGAAGCACGGTTTCCGCGAGCGCATGAAAACCCCGAATGGTCGTGCAGTTCTTGCCCGCCGCCGCGCCCGTGGCCGCTGGAAGTTGACCGTCAGTGACGAGCGTGCCGTCCGCGCCGCCCACTAGTATCGACTCCCCGCAACAAGAACCCGGGGACTTTTCTTTTCCGAAAAGTACCCGGATCCTCAAATCCAGTGACTACCGCAAAGTCTATGACCACGGGAAACGTATGACCTGTCCCTACTTTGCGGCTTTTGTATTTTCCCCGGCGGATCTGGTGACAGGTCCGCTGTTTGGCTTTACCACGCCGCGTGCGCTGGGCAAGGCTGTGGTCCGCAATCGGATCCGCCGCCGCGTACGAGAAGCTGTCCGTCTTGAACGCCACGCGTTCGGCACTAACTGGATGATCGTCTTCAACCCCCGCCGTTCCTGTCTCGAAGCATCGTTCGAAGACATCCGGCGCGAAGTGGCGAGGGTGGCATCGCGATGCAAATAGCCGTTCTCACCTCGCTCCGTTTCTACAAGCGCTGGATCTCCCCCCTTCTGCCCTCCGCTTGCCGTTTTCATCCCACTTGTTCGGTTTATACGATGCAGGCAGTCGAGATGCACGGTCCCTTGACCGGTATCTGGATGGGTCTCAAACGTTTGGGTCGCTGTCATCCGTTTCATGCAGGCGGTGTCGACCATGTCCCTCGAACAACGAACCGCTGACCCCAAGCTTTCGTACACACAGATAGATTGATAGAGGTTGTGAATTCCCAATATGGCCGAGTCTCCGAATCCGCTGAAGCCGCCAAAGAACGAAATGGAAAGCCAGATGAAGCTGCTGGCTGTCCTTCTGCTCGTTGGCGGGCTGCTTTACGCATGGCAGTTGTTCAGTCCGCCGCCGGTGACGCCGGTGACCCCGCCTGAAACCAAAAAGGAAGCCACAACGACTCCGGCGACTGGCCAGCCTGCACCCGCCGCAGTAGTGCCTGCCGCCAAACCCGGCGAGATACCCGCAGCGATCGCCAAGGAACCCGTCCAGGCTGCCGCGGAAGAGACTTTCAAGATCCAGACGGATGTCTATTCCGTCACCTTTTCGAACCGTGGCGCAGCGGTGAAGAGCTGGATCCTCAGAAAGTATACCGACGTCAACCGCAAGCCGGTGGAATTGCTCAATGTCTCCGCCGCCGGCAAGATTCCATCCCCCTTTGTCCTCGAATTCAAAGGCCAGCAGCCCCAGCAGGATCTCAATCAGGCCCTCTGGGTCGCCAGGAGATCCGCCGATGGGCTCGGCGTCGAATTCGAGTACGCCAACGGCTCACTGACCGCGAGAAAGAGCTTCCAGTTTAAGAAGGACGCCTATGAAAGCGCCATCGGTTCGCAGGTCATGAACAGCGGAGTATTGCTGCCCCATCGCCTCGTCTGGCGCGGCGGCTTCGGCGACTTCACCGTCGAAAAATACTACGGCCAGTTGAAGAACGTCTACTGGAACAAGAACGAAAACAAGCTCAAAACGCTGGACGCCAGCGAAGCCAAGAATGGACCCGCATCGCTCAGCGGCCCCCTCTCGTTCGCCGGTATTTCGGATCAGTACTTCGCTGCGGCGTTCCTGCCCCGCAACAACGCCCAGTTCGAACTCACCACCTACGCCGACAAGCTTATGCCTTCCAACCAGACCAGCGGTGAAGAACCGCACATCGGCATCGGCGGGGGCGGAGAAGGTCGCAATGATTTCGACTTCTATGTCGGCCCTAAAGATCTCGACCTGCTGCGCAAGGCCAATCCGCAACTCGAACGCCTCGTCGATTGGGGCTGGTTCGAAATCATCGCCAAGCCCGTTTACATGGCCCTGCGCTGGGTACACGACACGCTCACCCACAACTGGGGCTGGGCGATTGTCGTCCTCACGATTCTGATCAACCTGGCGTTGATGCCGCTCAAATTTTCGAGCCTCAAATCCGCTAAGAAAATGCAGCAGCTCGCGCCCCAGATTCAGAAGATCAACGACAAGTACAAGGGCATGGGCATGACCGATCCGCGCAAGGCCGATCAAAACGCCGAAGTCATGGAACTGTACAAGAAGAACGGCGTGAATCCGCTGGGCGGATGCCTGCCCATGGTTGTGCAGTTGCCCTTCTTCTTCGCTTTCTATACCGCCCTTCAGATCGTCATCGATATTCGCGGTGCCGATTGGATGTGGGTCACCGATCTGTCGAGGCCCGAAACCATCGCCATCCGCGTTCTGCCCCTCGTGCTCATCGCCTCGCAGTTCTTTATGCAGAAGATGACACCCGCGTCGCCGGGCATGGATCCCGCGCAGCAGAAGATGATGCTGTTCATGCCGCTGGCCCTTGGATACATGTTCTGGTTCTCGGCGTCCGGGTTAGTGTTATACTGGCTCACTGGGAATTTGGTTGGCATCGTGCAACAATGGGCGACCAATAAGATATCTGGTCCCGGGCCAGCTCCGGCCGTGATCGACATCAAACCGGTGCAATCTCAAAAGAAGAAGAGATAGCGTGTGAGCGATACCAAATTTAGCGTTTCCGACACTGGACCCAAGGTCGAGAGCTTTCTCAACCGCCTACTGCCGCTTGCCGGTTTCGATGTCATGTTCGACATCGTTTCAGGCGAGACCGTGCACAAAGATTTCGAAACCCCAGACCTGCTGGTAAAGTTCACTGGCCAGGATGTCGACATCCTGCTGGCGAACAAAGCGGAAGCGATGCTGGCGCTCGAACAGCTCACGATGGAGATGCTCCGCATGTCCAGCGATGAGCATTCGCGCATCTGCTTCGACGCCAATGATTATCGGCTGTTGCGCATCGAAGAGTTGCGCATGAGCGCGGCAGCGGCGGCGGAAAAGGTGCTCAAAACCCGGTTGCCGTTTCAGTTCAATCCGATGAACAGCCGCGAACGCCGTATTATTCATCTGGTGTTGCGCGACTATCCGGAACTGCGCAGCGAAAGCATCGGACAAGGCCAATACCGACATGCGGTCGTGCTGTTGGCGGATGCCCCTCCTCTGCCTGAACCGCCGCGGCCTGCCGGACCTCCGGTACGCAGACCCGGTGGTTTCGGTGCACCTGGCTTCGGTGGCGACCGCGGACGCGGCGGCCCTGGCGGCGGTGGCTTCAATCGCGGCCCCGGTGGTGCCGGTGACCGTGGGCGCAGGCCCGGCGGCGGGGGCGGCTTCGGCAATCGTGGTGGCGGCGGTGGTTCGCGCCGCGGCGGCTGAGCCTCTTTCATCAAACAACCAGTAACCCAACTCCCCCGTATAGGAGTCTTTTCACACATGCGTCGTCGCATTCTCATCCTCGGCTCGGTCACCCTGGCGGCCGTCGCTGTGCTGATCGCACAGCAGCAAGACAAACAGCAAAAGCAGCGCGAAAATCGCAACACCCCGAACACGGGCTATAGCGATACGCCTGTGATCCCGGGACAGAAGTGGAAAGTCCACGATGTTTCGCGCCCCGCGCCGCCCATGGTGACGCCCGGCGCGAAGCCCGGTGACCCGCCCTCGGATGCGGTCGTGCTCTTCAACGGCAAGGATCTTTCCCAATGGGTCACGCCCGGCAGGGGTGCGGATAAAGGCAAGATGATGGAGCCCAAGTGGGCCATCAGAGACGGCTACATGTACGCCGCCACCAAGTCCGGCGATCTCGTTTCCAAGGAAAAATTCGGCGACTGCCAGATTCACGTGGAATGGTCCGCCCCGCCTGATATCGAAGGCGCCTCTCAGTGGCGCTCGAACAGTGGCATCCTGATCATGAATCAGTACGAGATGCAGGTGCTCGATTCGTGGAATAATCCGACGTATGCGGACGGTCAGGCGGCTTCGATTTACGGGCAGTGGCCACCCCTCAAAAATGCGTCGCGCAAGCCCGGCGAGTGGCAATACTACGACATTATCTTCGAGGCTCCTAAATGGGAAGGCGACAAGATGGTGGTGCATCCTTTTGTGACCATTCTGCACAACGGAGTGCTCATGCACCACAGGCAGGAAATCATTGGGCCCATGGCGCATCGCACCGTCCGACAGTTTGTGAAGCATGGCGCGGAAGAGCCGCTGGCCTTGCAGGATCACGATACTCGCGCGCGGTTCCGGAATATTTGGGTCCGCAAGCTGAAGGGTTACGACCAGCAGTAGAGGAGTCACCGCCGTGCGATTTGCCACCGCATTCTTCTCATTGGCCCTCTTTGCCGGTGCCACTTTCAGCTCCGCCGAACTGGAGGACCATCGTAAGTGGATGGACGATGCCCAGGATCGCAAGGACGACATCCGCGAGGCGCTTGCCGCCAAAGATCGCGCCAAGCTGGAAGTCGGCGTCAAGGCTATTGAAGCGCTCACCGTGCGCGAACAGGCCTTCTGGGCGCGGACTTCGATCCAACAGGCCAAGGATCTCGCCGTCAAGAATCGCGCAGAAGCACTAGATTTGCTGCGATCCGCCAAGGCCTCGCGCTTTGCCGATGCCGAGAAGGCGTTCGCACAACTCGAAAAGACCTGCACCGCCTGCCACGATCTGCACTTTGAGAAGCATCCGTCGATGACCGCCCGTTAGAGCATTTCGGACTTCTGTAGCTGGCGCGAGGCTGAAGCCTCGCGCCAGGCATCTACACAATTTCTGAAAAGGCTTAGTGGCGTTGCTCGTACCGCATCGCTCCCACGATATTGCCTTCGGGATCCTTGAACTTCGTCAACACCCCAACCGTTGGAATCGGCGCGCGATCCATCGTGATCTGGCCACCGTGTTTCGCGATCGCTTCGGTCACGGCGTCGATATCATCCACCGAAACGGTGCATTCAAAGCAGTTCGGACCCCCTTCCCCGCGCGGCTCCATGCGCTGGTGCAGCAGCCCTTGGATGCCGGGATTTTTCTCATCTCCCGTGTGCACAAGATAAAATCCAGGAGGTCCCCACGGTTCAAAGCTCCATCCGAACACCGCTTCGTAGAAGCCGCGGCAGCGCGCCACATCGTCGGCTTGAATCGCGAAGCTCGCAACATTGTTGGCCATGAATCGAGAATAGTCGACATGGGCGGGAGTCGCAATCCTGCTATTCTGCCAATGAATGTCGCAGAAGCGTCACATGGCATCCGACGAGGCCTACTTTCTGATCCGCAGCTTCGCGGCTGAGTATCCAGACGGTGGTGCTCTTGCCGCGCACTCTCACGACTGGGGACAACTGATCTTCGCCCAATCCGGCGTCATGCACGTTTGGACATCCGAAGGTTCCTGGATCTCGCCTCCCCACTGGGCGATCTGGGCGCCGGCAGGGGTTGAGCATGGCATGCGCTTACCGGTAAGACCTTGTTGCGCACGTTGTATTTCCGCCCCGGACTCGTTGGCTTGCCCGCCAACTGCGGCGTGATTCGCGTCTCGCCGCTTTTGCGCGAGCTGATTCTCCGCTCCGTTGCGATTGGATTCCTCGACCAACGCGAGCCGATCCACGCCGCGATGACACAGCTTATTCTCGACGAACTGCACTCGGACGCCACACCCTCTCTCGAGCTGCCCATGCCGAAGAACCCACTGCTCTGTCGCGTCGCCGAGCATGTCTCGCAGACTCCGCAAGATCGCCGCAGCAATGCGGGGCTGGCGAAACTCTTCGGCATCGGAGTGAGGACTCTCGAACGCGGCTTCGTCGCCGAGACTGGCGTCGCCCTCGGACAATGGCGCAGACAAGCGCGCTTCCTGCGTGCGTTGCGGCTGTTAGGTGCAGGCGCAGCGGTAAAACAAGCGGCGATGGATGCGGGCTATCGGAGCCCCAGCGCATTCATCGCGGCGTTTCGAGAGGTCTTTCAGACAACGCCTGGGCGGTATTTTTAGATGAAAAAAAGGGCGGATCCTGCAAAGGACCCGCCCCGTTCGCCCGCAAACCAAACTACGTTTTCACTGTATGGAATTCCCAGCCCTTGCGGAACGTCGGCTTCAACAGCTTGTTCGCCTCGCTGTTGTTGGTGACCTTCATCTTGTCCGGATCGTACTCCAGCTTGCCTTCATGCCGCAGTGCGAGTACGCCCAGCAGCATCCATTCCACGAACGGCGCCGCGACGTCGAAGTTCGAACAAGCCGGATCGCCGCCCTTGGCCGCACGGATGAAGTCCCGCATATGCCCGGGTGACCGCGTGAGCAGCGGAGCCGGCATCTTGAAGTCCTTCATCTTTTCCACCGGCAACAGGCGCGTCACTTCGCCATAGGTGCCCGTGGTCAGCATGCCCTTGTCGCCGATGAACACGCTGCCATCCGGAGAAGGCTTGCGGATCTGCGCATCCGGAGCACTCAAGGCATCGAAGTCGGCCTGGTTGAACACGCGTCCCGGCGAGTTGAATCCATTTCCCGCAGGTCCGCCAGGTCCGCCACCGGGTCCGCGACGTCCACCACCACCACCAGGGCCACCAGGGCCGCCCGCACCGGGCCGCATGGCCATCGGTGGATCGCCAACCCACTCGCCTTCCGGAACCCCCGGAACCTTCGGACTTTCCGTCATGCCGTCGTACCAGAACACCTTCAACGCAGGCATATCGCCATACGCAGCGAAGTCGAAGCGGATCACCGAAGCCTTGGGGAACATGAAGGGGCTCGCGCCTTCCTTCTTGATGCATTCCACGCCGACAATCTTGCGCTTCGAAAGATGCAGCGCCATGTTCGGCGCGCCGAGAATATGACACGCCATGTCGCCCAGTGCGCCGCAGCCAAAGTCATAGAATCCGCGCCAGCCGAACGGCTGATAGAAGAAGGTTCCGAAGCGGTCGCCTTCTGTCCTGCCGCCCTTGGTGAACGGACGCTTTTCCGCGACACCGAGCCACAGATCCCAATCGAGCGTCGATGGCACTGGCTCTTCCGCAGGGATCGTAGTCAGGCCCTGCGGCCAGATCGGACGATCGCTCCAGGCGTGCACTTCGGTGACGTTGCCGATCTCGCCGCTCCAAACGATTTCCGCGCACTGGCGCGTGCCTTCGTTCGAATATCCCTGGTTACCCATCTGCGTGGCGACCTTGTACTTCGAGGCCGCTTCGCGCATCTGGCGCGCTTCCCAAATGGTGCGCACCAGCGGTTTCTGCACGTACACATGCTTGCCGCGTTCCATGCACCACATCGCAGCGGTCGCATGCATGTGATCGGGAGTGGCCACAATCACTGCATCGATGTTCTTGGCTTCGGGCGAATCGAGCATCTTGCGGAAGTCGCGGTGCTTGCTCGCATTCGGAAAGAGTTTGTACGTTTCCGCGGCGCGTAGATCGTCCACGTCGCAGAGGGCGACGATGTTTTCGGTGGGCGAAGCGGCGCGGATATTGCTGTGGCCTTGTCCGCCCGAGCCGATGGCCGCGAAGTTCAGCTTTTCATTGGGCGACTTGTAGCCGGCCGCTTTGAGAGAGGGCGTGCGGCCGAATCCGGCGGAAGGAACCGCGCCGGCCAACAGGCTGCCGTAGAAGAAATGACGTCTGGTTACTGCCATGCAGTAGGTGCTCCTTATGGACATCCACAAAACGGGATCATCAGTATTGGCGTTTCGCGGCGTCGAACGTTACTTGTCGCGCACGTTTGCGCAAGTGCTGAATCAAGACTCGCCGGTCCAGTAGAATTATACGCCTTTGGCGTGAAGGCTTCTCAACGTAGGAGAACGAGCCGCGCAGTTTTTCTTTCCTGCAACGGACTCATCCCTCGCCGGTAAGCGCTGCTCAGTGCCTGGCAGCCGGTCAACTAACGAACTCTGGACATCTTCTGACGCGGTCCTGATGGCTAGGCTAGCTAGCCTAGCTAGCCCGGAAAAGGGCGCGCGGGCACCCTCACGACATGCAAGCAACGACGCCGCGCGCTCCGTTTTCCGGGCTGGTTACTTGGCAGTTAGGGCGCGAAGTAGCCGCTGAGATCCAGAATCAGGTGCGCGGTATTCGATCCGAACGCCGTGATCCCTCCACCCGGAGAGGCCGTCGGAACAATCGCCAGATTCGAAGTTAGCGCCCCGTCTACGGCGTTCAAGGTCGAAACAAGAGGCTGTGCCAATCCTTGTGGCCACAGAGCCAGGTATCCAAAGACGCCCTGTGGCAACACCGTCGCGTTCAACGTATACGCCTGGGCTGTCAGGATCGAGCTGCCGCAGATCGGCACAGGAACGTCACGCGTCACAGTGGCTGTCAGGATCGGGGGATTCACGCGCGTGTCCAGAATACGGCACGGCCCCGTGGGATTGAACCGCAGCGCGCCGGCCCCGCCTGGCGGCGCGAAATATCCGTTGATGTCCAGGATGAGGTCGGCTCTGTCGGTCGCATACACCGAGACCTCACCCGAGGTTCCGGCCCGGACGATGGCTGCGTTGGCGGTTACGGTTCCTGTGAGGGCATTCAATGTGGAAACCACGGGTTGGGATAGGCCCGTGGGCCAGACCGAGAGGAATCCAAATTGGCCCTGCGGCACAACCGTTGCGTTCAGCGAGTAAGCCTGGGCACTGGCGGGAATGCCGCAGCTCGATGAGAGCACCGGAATGCTGCGTGTCTGCAACGCCACCAGCGCGGGTCCGCCACGAGGACCAGTGGCATTGCGTGTGTCCGAAACACGGCACGGCGTGACGGGATAAAAGGCAAGTCCGTTTGCGGAGGGCGCGTTCACGAAGTAGCCGTTGATGTCAATGATGACGTGCGCATTATCCGTCACGTAGACACTGACTGCGCGATTCACTCCAGCGGCGACGATGGCCGCGTTGGCCTTGATGCGTCCATCAAGCGAGTTCAGAGTGGAAACCGTGGGCTGCGCGGTTCCCGTGGGCCAGATACTGAGGTACCCAAGCTGCACGGTGGGCACGACGGTAATGTTCAGCGAGTATGCTACCGGATCGGCTCCTGCGATACAAGGATGCGATCTCAAATCGAAACTTCGGGTAGTGAGTCTTGTGAGGACCGGTCCACCGAATTCACCGTTCGCAAGACGCGTGTCCGCCAGCCTGCAGGGATTGATCGGCACGAACAATGTGCCGGTGGCCGTTGCCAAAGGCATGGTCGTAAACTGCCAGATCGGCGAGGCCGCGGTTCCCGCCGCGTTCCGGGCAACGATCCGCCAGTAGTAAGTCTGTCCAGCCCCCAGCAGGCCCGGACTCGCGAACAATCCGGTGGTAGTGGTGAGAAGAGGCGGCGGACTGACAGTTCCGAAAAAGACGTCGTAGCTTGTCGCACCGGCCGCGGCGGACCACGCCAGCGCTGTGGACGTGGAAACGTTGGTTTGACCGGGTGTTGGCGACACATTGCCCGGCGCGCCGGGAACACCCGGATCGCTGACTCTAACCGGGGTCTGGCGTTGCGTCGTGGTCCCATCGCCGAGTTGCCCGGTTAAGTTGTAACCCCACGCCCACACACGCCCGTCGCTCGTCAGCGCCAGGCTATGGTAAAGACCGCCCGCAACCGCCACGACCCCGGTGAGCCCGCTGACGGGGAGCGGCGTCTGGCTATGCGTCGTGGTCCCGTTGCCGAGTCCGCCGAAGCCGTTAAATCCCCACGCCCAGGCTGAGCCGTCACTCCTCGCGGCCAAGGTGTGATAATAACCGCCGGCGATCGCCACTGCCCCACTAAACACGTTGACCGGCGTTAATCGCTGCGTCCCGGTGCCGTCGCCGATTTGGCCGTACAGGTTCCACCCCGAGGCCCGGACCGTTTCATCGTTCCTCAGCGCCAGGCTGTGGTGACTACCGGCCTCAACCGACACGGTCTGCGTAAACCCACTAACGATTGGCAGCGGGCTATTTGTCGTAGTCCCGTCGCCAAGTTGACCATTGCTGTTATAACCCCACGTCAAGACCACTCCGTCGCTTCTTAGGGCCATGCTGTGGTACTGCCCGGCGGCAACCTCCGTCACCCCCGTGAGCCCGACCACCTGCACCGGCGTCAGGCGAGTCGTCGTGGTACCGTCGCCCAGTGCGCCATAAAAGTTGAATCCCCAGGCCCGCACCGTCCCGTTGCTCAGCAGGGCAAGGCTGTAGTTGAAGCCGGCGGCAATCGCCTCCACTCCCGTGAGTCCGCTCACCTGCACCGGCGTTAGGCGATTCGCCATGGTCCCATCGCCGAGTTGGCCGCTGCCGTTGGTGCCCCATCCCCAGACCGACCCATCGCTCTTAAGGGCCAAGCTGTGGTTAGAGCCGGCAGCAATCGCCACCACTCCGGTGAGCCCGCTGACCTGCACCGGCGCCAGGCGGCTCACGACGTTGCTGCCATCCCCGAGTTCGCCTTCTCCATTGCGTCCCCACGCCCACACGGTGCCGTCGCTATTGAGAGCCAAGCTGTGGAAATCGCCGGCGGCAATTGCAATGAATTCACCAACGACGAGCCCGCTAACCTTTGCCGCCTGCCTCGCCGCCGCAGCCCCGAACTTCCGCGACATTCCTGGTTCAGTCGGCGAGCCCTCCCACAACTCCATTCCGGGATTTCTTCCCAATAGGACATCCCAACGCCCGTCGCCGTTAAAATCCCCCGGAAGCAGACTCTTGATTGCGGAGCGACTCCGCGGCCAGCGCGCAATTTTCACCGCCGGATCATATGTTCCGTCCAAGCGGGCCAGCAGCAGCACTAGCTCTTCGCTTGTTGCGACGATCAGATCGATCCGGCCATCCAGGTCCGCGTCCAACGCCGCCGCCCGCGCCCCAGCTATCTCAAGCCGATGTTGGTTCACGATCAACTCGCCTTCGACGAGTTGCACGTGCCGCCGACCTTGCCCGCCGCTTGCACCGATCCAGAAATCCGTGGCCGTCGCCAGTGGAAGGACGTCGCCTTTCACCTGCAGAACTACCTCTTCGCTTCGCAAGCCCGCCTGCCGCGGAAGGCCAGCCATGATGCGGTGCCGGCCGGACGCGAGGTTCCACACCACGAGTTCCGCTTCCCCAAACCGATTGAGTTCACTAGCGGCCAGCAGCTTTGCGCCCTCGACAATCGTAACGCGCTGTCCTGAAAGCCCCGCTGCCGCCCTGACGGAAATGCGCAGGGGATCGCCCTCGCCGATTTCCGCCGAAAGAAGTTCCATTTGGATCGCTCGCCTGCTCTGCGCACCCAAAGGCATCATGCCGACCAGTGCAATCAGAAACGCGAGGGAGCGAACGTAGGTGATACTCACGTCACGATGCTAGCAGCCCTACCACTTTGCCGCTAGGACCTCTCAACCATGGAGAACGAGCCGCGCAGTTGTTCCTTTCCGGCAACGGACTCATCTTCGCCGGTATGCGCTCAGTGCCTGGCAGCCGGTCAACAAGAGCTCTGGGCATGTTCTTTCGCGATCGCACCGCTCGTCAGCCCCGCCAATGCGGCGCTACTCTACGCAATTGGATTCGACCCTGTGATCTTTACGATGCTCTGGTGGATGAACCGTCAGCGTTGGATACTCAGATTCTTAGGCTACCCGCCCTTTTACGGCGGCGTTTCGTGGTCGCCGCAGACCGGCAGTTTTTTGGTGACATCCAGGTAATAGTTGAGGCCGTAGTAGAGATCGCGCTGAGATCCATCGACGCAGGCGGGTGTGCCTTTACGGGCGGCTTGCCGGGCGGAGACCGTGCGATCCAAAACCGGGAAAGCAACGGACTTCATATACGTCACCGGGATCAAGAAGAGCACACCGATGGCGACGATGCCGAAAGTGCGGTTGCCGAGACAGCAGAGCGTGGCGACGCCGGCGAGTGCGAGTCCCCAGGCGGGCGGATTGGGGATCGCGACTTTGGTGAGTCCGTGGTCGAGCGCGGGTCCGAGGATGTGGGCGAAAGCCGGGATGAACGACAGGAACCAGGCGCAGAAGGCAATGACCCAGCGCGGGGATTTTTCCGCCGCGATGCCGAGCAAGAGGGCGATCGCGGGGATGGCGGGTAAGATGTAGCCGGGCAGTTTGTTTTTCGAAATCGAGAAAAACACGATGATCCAGAGCGCGTAGATTGCGATGAGCTTGACCCGCGGATCCTCAATGATGGACTTGAAACGGTAGGCGAGCGCGCCGTAGAGAGGCGTCCACGGGAAGATGGCTCCGAGCATCACGGGGATGTAGAAGTGCCAGGCTCGGACGTGCTTGAGTTCCTCTGAAGAGAAGCGCTTAAAATGGTGGCGGATGAAGAATTCCTGGACAAATGGCCAGCCGTTGCGCTGGTAGACGAGAAAGTACCAGGGCGCGGCGACGACGGCGCTGATGGCGATGATGATGGCGGTGCGCTTCCATTCTTTTTTTAGCAAGACGGGCGCGAAGAGGATCCAGGCGACAGGGCCTTTGGCGAGCAGGGCGAGTCCCAAGAAGATGCCTGGAGCTGCCGTCTTTTCACCGAATATCGTGAGCAGGACAGCGACGCCGAGGCAGGCGGCGAGTGGGATATCGGTAACGGCGACGAAGCCGTAGGCGAGCCAGGCGGCGGAGGTGGCGAGGATCGTTGAGGAATAGAGCGCGATGGGTGGATTGATGTTTTTCGCAAGGATTTTGTAGAAAAAGAGAATGAAGGCGACGGCGATAAGTGCGATGGGGAGGCGCGGGGCGAGTTCGGGTCCGAGGCCCGCGAGGTTGCCGGCTGCGATGAGCCAGTAGAGGAGGGCGGGCTTTTCGTACCAGGGTGCGCCCCAGAGAGTGGGGGTGATGAAGTCTGAGGACCGGGCCATTTGGCGTCCGATGGCGGCGTAGCGGGGTTCGTCCGGGCCTAGGAGACCGGAGTCGTCGAGTCCTGCGAAGTAGAGGAAGAAGAGGGCCGCGAGAAGGAGCAGGGTGAGAGGGCGGAACAACTTTCAGTATATCCGGGCTTAGTCGAGCTTACTCATCTCGACGAGAAAACGGCGGAGAATTTCGTCTATTGAGGCCACAGGGGGATGGGTGGCAAGGTGGTGGCCGATATCGGTGACGATGCGGTCCGCCGTCCGAGCATCCTGCATCGACGGATCACGATGCGTTTAGTCTCGGCCAGGATGAAGCGTATCCCATGGAGACCGCTGATTCCTGCGGGTTTTGGGGCCGTCTCCGTGCTTGCCAAAGCCACGGCAGATCTTGGTTCGTTATTCCAAATAGGTCTAAACAGGTGGATGAGGTAGTTCTCGGCAGCGCTCTCATAGCCGGATTGAACAACCAGAGCTCGAAACTCAAAGTCCTCAAGTTTTAAGGTCGCGGATGCTTTCGCAATTGTCTTGCGGTGGTCGTTGAGACGGCGCGAAAGTCTATCAAGCTGTTCAGCCACGGTTTTGGCGTTGGGATTGGTCGGGTCTGCTTTGCCAACATAGATCGGCTGTTCCTTGCCAGAGATTCCGGAGTAGGCGGGAAAGTCCCCGTTGTAGTAGATCGCATAGACACCCGAGCCGTAGAATTTCTCGGTTGCGAACGACAAAGGCTTTCGAGCGCGGGCGAGCAGCGCCAGGCCAACAATCCGTCCCGCAATTGTGGGATTCGACGGTTCGAAGACGAAGCCGGGATGTTTGATCGGATCCAAATCCTCGATTGCTTCACGTAGCCGGTCGTTGGTCTCAGCGATGGTTCGACGGAGCCGAGAGGCTTGGGGTGGCGTCAGTTCTGCCGGATCGCTTACCACCAACGACTCCGAAAGTTTCCTCAGCCGCGTTGCAAGTTGCTAGCGTGATTGCTACGTTCGTCATGAGCTCGATTTTCGGAGTGTTTCGGCAACTTAAACCCGCGACCGTTTCGGCGAGTCGCACCGGCACAGCGTTCCCCAATTGACGCATAGCCTCTGACCAGGATCCCTGGAATCGATATTTATCGGGGAAAGTCTGGAGTCGTGCTGCTTCGCGCACGGTGAAGTATCGCAGCGAGCCATCCGGACGGATGAGCATATTCTCGCCCTCTGGAACTCCATGATCCCCAGCTTTGAGCGTTTTGGCTGGCTCGTCCAGTGGACTACCCGTATGGCCCGGATAGCTTCGGGCACCTGGTACATAAACGTGATTTAGGACCTTAAGGCGGGGCTGCTTTTCCGGATCGGGCAGGCCGGTTAAGGCGTCCCGAACTGCCCGAACTGTTAGCCACGGTGCTTCGTGAAATAGGTTTGCACTTTCAAAGCGAAGTCTCTCGATTCGGGCAGTTTGTCTGGGATTGAGAGTTGGTCGTTGGCACATCGAAACCTCATGACGATCCCAATACTCACCGGAGACCCATTGGGAATATAGCAGTGCATCTTCGGAATGTGTCTCCTGGGGGATGTCCACTCTATCCCGAGGTCGGACCTCAATCCCACGAAAAAAACCCGTTCACGCCGCTGGGGCACTCCGTACTTTGCGGCATTGAGCAACCGGAATAGAACGTTGTATTCCGCCTTAGCTCCACGCGATGTTTGATGCCTTTCGAGGCGCGATCTGTGGTCTTGCCACGACTCATCGGTGCCTTTTCGCTTAAGGCCAGGATGCTGTAACTGCATCAAGATGTACTCGAAATACTCTGAGAAGGTCTCGCGCATCAGACCTTTTACATTCTCGAAGATGAAAGCCTTCGGCCGAAGTTCGCGCACCGCGCGTACCGCCTCCGGGAACATGTCGGGTTCGTCCAAGTATCCCTTGTGCTTGCCACCCAGTGAAAATGGCTGACACGGAGGGCCACCCGAGACCACCACGACATCTTTTAGATGGCCATAGTCGAATTGACGAACGTCACCCTCTATGACTGGCCAATTTTCGCCATTGTGGTTTTCACGAAAAGTCTCGCAAGCATCGCGATTCCATTCCACTATAGCGGCGTGATTGAAGCCTGAATTGGCCATTCCAATTGCCAGACCACCGGCACCGGCGAAAAGTTCGACGCTACGCATTGTCGAGAAATCTCCTGAGCCTCGTGCTTAACCGTTCTGTATCCCGAACCTTGCACTCCCAAATCGTCAACACTTTCCAACCCGATTGCACGAGCGAGCGCTTGTTCCTGGCATCGCGCTTGCGGTTTGCTTCGAGTTTCGGACCCCAGAAATCGAGACGAGACTTCGGGAGTCTGGCAAGAGCGCAGTTTTCATGTCTATGCCACTATGCCAGAAGCAGCCGTGGATGAAAATCACCTTGCGGCGGCTTCTAAAGACCATATCGGGACAACCCGGCAAATCCTTGGTATGAATACGGTATCGATAACCGATACCGAAGGCGAGTTTGCGCACGATAAGTTCCGGTTTGGTGTCCTTCGACCGGACGCGGGACATGATTTCGGATCGGAATTGCGGAGAGATCGAATCCAAGGTGCTTTAGACATTACACCATAGGGGACTGATGGCTATACATGGACAAGCGGGTGATGTTCCGCCTGCTGCTGCAACTGGCCGCGACGTTCGTTCGTCCTCTTGTGCTGCCGTCTTTGCCCAGATCGTCAATTGCGCATGCGACCTCGCCGACACTGTGGCATCGATTCGTCGAACTCAGTTCGCCGGGCGAAATTCCGGTTCCCGGCATCGATGGACTCTCGATCCATCCGATCTCAACCATACACCGCGAAACGGTCTAGCCTCGAATATTGATTTGGCTGCTCTTGATGCGAAGCCGGACGTTGCCCGATGCCGGACCGCCGAACTTCGTGGCTGGGACAAACTCGGTAAACAGCAGGCTGTTCTCAAGTTGACTCTTGAGCGAGGCATCCTCTTTGAGTAAGTTGGCACCGCGCACCACAATGTAGCCCACCATGCGGCCTGCGCCGTCGATGGCGACATCCACAACCAGTTCGGATTCCACAATGCCGATGGGCGGAAAGTTCTTCACCGAAGCCTCGGTGACCAGCATCAGCGGCACATCGTTGCTATAGCCGGAGGGTGCCGGGGTGGAAAGCGATGGCATCAAGGCGCTGAAGATCACCACCGCGGAGGCTAGGCCGCCGAATGCGGGAACGGCCAGCGGACGCATGAGATTGCGGGTAAAAATCCTGAAACGGTCTTGCCAGCGGATGCCGGCGTTGGTAACGCGCAGTCTTTCCTGCGAGGCCATCACCTGCAACGACGATTTCAATTGCTGTGGAACCTGAAGCCGGGGCATTTGGCGCAGAGCACCGCGCAACCGGCGCGAAGCGATCGCCTCCGCGTTACAGGCCGGGCATTGAGTGAGATGAGCGGCGACTTCGCGTTTGGAAGGCGCTTCCTCAATCTGTTGCTGTACTGTCTTGCAATGCATAGTTTAATCCCCTGAGACCATCCCACGAATGCTTGCGTACATGCCGGATTCTTCGGCCATCAACTGCTTGCGCAGGGCTTCGCGACCACGCAGAATGCGGGATTTCACGGTTCCCATGTTGATGTTCAGAATCTCGGAGATTTCGTCGTAACTGAGTTCTTCGATGTCGCGCAGAACCACCGCTTCCCGAAAGTTCGGACTTAGCTTCTGCAGCGCTTCTTCGATTCTTTCCTGCGTCTCGGCACCGAGCATCAGGTCGAAGGGCGAGGACGCCGTGTCGGACAACGAATCCTGCAGTGAGCGGCTATGATCGTCTTCACGGTCGAGGTCGATCTCATGGCGCCTGTGGCGTCCGAACCAGCGGCGCTTGTTATGGGCTTCGTTCAAAGCGATGCGATAGACCCAGGTTTTGAGGCTGCTTTGCGCCCGAAAGTTTCCGATGTTGCGAAAGACTTTGAGAAATACTTCCTGCACCACATCGCTGGCGTCCCCCGGATCGGGCAGCAGGCGATAGACAAGGTTATAGACGGGCTGCTGGTACAGGTTGATGAGTTCCTCGTAAGCAGATTCGATTCCCGCCTGCAGCGCCGCCACCAAGGCGAGGTCAACTCGCGTGGGTGCCGTGGAAGTGGTTTCGTGCGCCGCAAGGCGCACATCATCCGTTGCCTGAATCGAGGATTCAGGGATGAGTTCGAGTCTCACGACAGCGTCCGCCATGGCAGTACCTCGTTCATGACCAAAAGGATTGGTTCCGAACCGGAAAGCAGCTCCAATTCGATTCTAACTGACTATTTCGACACCCGCCACGGGGCAAAAGTTCCCGAACGCTGAAAATAAAGATCGAGTACTGTACCCGGCTACTCGCGTAGTACCTTGTTCGCTCTCAAACATTCCGGCGAAACTGATAACGGAAGAATACATGGAGCGAGCCGATCTCGAACAGTGGAAATCAAGAGAAGTGGCGCGTTTGCTCGCGCTTGTCGAGACGGAACGGCGCTACTGGCAGGAGATTGTCTCGACCCTGCCCGTGGCGTTGGCGGTATTGAATCCACAACGGTATATCGTATCGGCCAATCGCGCGTTCCGGTCAATCTACGGGCTTCGATCCGCCGATCTGCGTACGCGCACGATCGACGATGTTCTTGCCGGTGTTTCCGGGATTTCGGAGATGGTGGGCGAGGCTTTGGCGATCGCGAGTCCCTTGACTGCGCCGCGGACGAAGTCCGTCGTCTATCGGGGCCACCGGTTGCGAGTGTCTCTGTTACCCCATCGCGATTGGGATGACGACACGAAAATTTCGCTCTTGATCGCGCTTGAGGATCTTGGCGAACAGACCGGTCTTGAGGTAGCGCCGCCTCCTGCTGCTCCTGTTGTGGTTCCCGTGGCGGCACCGGTTGGGATTCCCGCAGTTGCGTGGTCGCTTTCCCGGGAATCCCGAAAGTTCACTTACTTGTCGGAATCGATTGTGCGGTTTGTTCCTTCGACTCCGGCAACGGCTGCGGAGTGGCCGTTCTTCGAACGCATTGCGGAATTGGACCGCGACGCGGTCAAAGACCACTATGAGCACATTCTTCGTCACGCGATTCCCAACAGTGTCTATTCGTGCGAGTTCCGACTGGCTTCGGTCCCGGGGAGGTGGTATCGCGAGAGTGCGCGGGTCGATACCGATGCACTGCACGGCGTGTTAACGGAGATTACCGAGCGGAGAACACTCGAAGAGCATCAGGTGCAATCGCAGCGGGTGGACGCGTTGGTGGTGCTCGCGGGACGTATTGCACACGATCTCAACAATCCGCTGATGATTGTCAGCGGCTATGGCGAAGAGTTGCTGGCATCGTTGCCGGAGTGCGATTCGCGGCGCAAAGATCTGCAGCAGATCCTGGAGGCGACAGACCGCATTGGCGATCTGGCGGCCTCTTTGCAAGCGTTTTCGCGTAAACCAGCCTTGCTGGAATCGACTTCGACCATCGATTTGCAAGCGGAGTTGACGGCCGCCGTAGAACGCATGAAAGAGGTCGCGGGATCGGGCCTGACAGTGGACTACACTGCGCTCACTTCGCGATTGATGGTTGTGGGGGAGAGGCACGGCTTGCAGTCGTTGATTTTCGAATTGACGGCCGCATTGTCGGATACGTCGACTGTGCACGTAGCGATTCGGGCGCGGGCGGCGGCGATTCAGGATATGGCTTTTCACAAGGTGCCGCATCTGGCGCCTGGTGTGGGTGCGGTGTTGTTGCTCGAGAACAGGGATCCGCAGTTGGTGACGCAGCGGAAGTCGCCCCTGTTCGAATCTCCATTGCCGGGCAAAGAGCCTCGCAACGACAGCGGCAACACGTTGGCGCGGGCCTTTCGGCAAGTGGAAGCGTGGGGCGGGTCAATGTGGGTTTCAGCCGACCAACGGACGGTGCGGATCCTGTTGCGGGGCGTAGAGGGTTCCGCGGTGGTCGAGCAGGAGCCAGACGTTACTCCGGCTGTCGCGCAGCCAATGGAAGAGAGCGAACCTCCGCCGCCCAAGCCTGCACCGATTGCGAAGCGCATTCTCGTTGTGGACGATGAGGTCGGCATCCGGTCGCTGATGCGCAAGATTCTGTTGCGGGAAGGGTACGCTGTGGCCGAGGCCGTCGATGCGGCCGAGGCCATCGAATACGTGCGCCAACAGCCTATCGATCTGTTATTGACCGATGTGGTGATGCCAGGCGTGAATGGGCGCGAACTGGCGGAGCAGGTGCTGTTGCTGCGTCCTGCGGTGAAGGTGCTGTATGTTTCCGGGTTCACTGGCGAGACCGCGGTGGAATCGGGCAACTATCCTCCGGGGTCGATGTGGCTACAGAAGCCGTTCACGTTGGGGTCGCTGTTGCGCAAGGCGAAGGAAATTCTCGAGACCGATTGACACTCGAAACGATGTATCGATGACAAGGACGAACGAAGCGTAGCGGCCCGCGTTACTCTATACGGATCTTGTCCGATCCCTCGTCCTCTTCTGAAGTTGACAATTCCTATCGCGACGCGAACACCGCTTATCTTGCGGATCGCGAACTTCGCCGGCATGCGCGTGTCCTGCATTTGTGGGCACTCGGTGTCGGCGCTGTCATTTCCGGAGACTTCTTCGGCTGGAACTTCGGCCTCGCCGCAGCGGGTGGATTTTCCGGCATGTTCGCCGCCCTGTGCCTGATGACGCTGATGTACTTCGGCCTGTGCTTTAGCATCGCGGAGATGGCCGCCGCGCTGCCGCACACGGGCGGCGCGTATTCGTTCGCGAGAACGGCGATGGGCCCTTGGGGCGGCTACATCACAGGGCTGGCCGAGAACATGGAATACATTCTCACGCCCGCAGTGATTGTGGTGGGCATTGGCGGATACTTGGGCGCGATCTTCGGTACGCCCGCATCGACGGCACCGCTGTGGTGGTTGCTTTGTTACGTGCTGTTCGTTGCGTTGAACATTTGGGGCGTGGAGTTGTCGTTCCGATTTTCCGTTGTGATCACGATCGCGGCACTTGTTGTACTGGCTGTGTTTTGGATCGGCGCAATTCCGCACATGGATCTGGCGCGGTGGGCCGATGGCGGCGTGAAGTGGCCGTCGAGTTGGGGATCTGTCCTGGGGTGCCTGCCTTTCGCTTTGTGGTTCTACTTGGCGATTGAACAGTTGCCGTTGGCGGCGGAAGAGTCCCACGATCCGCAGCGCGATCTGCCGCGCGGGTTGCTGTCAGGCTTGTTGACGTTGGTTTTCTGCGCGTTCGCGACGCTCTTTACGAGCGCCGGAATCGCGCCGGGCGCCGAGGCGGTGGGTAAGTCGCAGGAACCGCTTTTTCTGGGATTTCAGACAATTTTCGGAAGCGGCGTGAGTTCGCGCCTGTTGGGCGCGGTGGCTTGCACCGGGTTGATCGCTTCGTTCCACACCATCATCTTTGCGTATGGCCGACAGATTTATTCTCTGTCGCGGGCCGGATACTTTCCCAGTTGGTTGTCGGTGACGCATCCCACTCGCAAGACGCCAATCCGCGCGCTGGTTGCGGGTGCGGTGATGGGTTATGCGGCGGCCTTGGCGATCCACCTTGCGGGGCAGGGCAGTGCCGTTGGCGCGGTGTTGATCAACATGGCGGTGTTCGGTGCAGTGTTGGCATACGTCGCGCAAATGGGGTCCTTTCTATTGCTGCGGCGCAAGTTTCCGAAGCTGGAGCGACCGTATGTGAGTCCGCTGGGCGTCGCGGGGGCGGTGTTCGCGGCGCTGGTGGCGATGTTGACGCTAGGGACGCTGTTTGTGAATCCCGACTACAACAAAGGTGTCATAGGCGCAGTGGTTTGGTTCGTAGCGGGCATCGCGTACTTTGCGCTGTATGCCCGCCATCGATTGATTTTGGCTCCCGAAGAGGAGTTCGCGCGCAAGCTTAACGTTTTGCCTTAATGGGCACAGCGTAGAGCGAAGTGCGCGCGGTGAGGAAAAGCATCCCGCCGCCGATCTCCAGGTTCGCGGCCGCTTCCGGCAAGAGAATCCGCGCGATGAGATGGCCATCTGGCGCGAAGATTTGCGCACCGTCTCCACTGCTTGACCAGACGTTGCCGGCGCGATCGCAACGGATGCCATCCGGACCGCCCTTGTCGATCTTCACGAATACCTCGCCGCCTGTGATCGTCTTTCCATCCACTTTGAAGACGCGGATGTGGCGTGGCTTGCCGGAATCGGCGATGTAGAATTTTTTCTCGTCGGGCGAGAAGCAGAGTCCGTTGGGCTTGTCGAAGTCTTTCGCGACGGGCGTGAGAGTCTTCGTGGCCGGATCGAGGCGGTAGACGTAGTTGCCTTCCTGGACCTTCGTGCGCTGCCCGAGTCCGTAGTCAGGATCGGTGAACCAAAGCGAGCCGTCGGATTTTTCGACGACATCGTTGGGGGAGTTGAGATCTTTGCCTTCGAACTGTTCGATCAAAGATTCGACGTTACCGTTGACGGTGCGGGAGACGCGGTGCGCGGAGTGCTCGGCGCTGACGAGATTGCCTTTGCGGTCGAGCGTGTTGCCGTTGGTGTTGTTGCTGGGCTTGCGAAAGGTCTCGACGCCCTTGGCGCGGGTCCACTGCTTGAGTTCGTTGGCGGGGATGTCGCTGAAGATCAGCCTGTTTTCCTTGGCGATCCAGGCGGGTCCTTCGATAAACTGCATGCCGGTGGCGAGTCGTTCGACCTTGGCATCTTTGGGAAAGAGCTTATCGAACGCCTTCTGGTCTTTGATTTCGAAATCGGCCGAAATGGCGGCGAGTAGCGCGAGAGTGATCACGCCCGTATCGTACACTACTGCACCGCAGCGAAGGCGGCACCGATCTTCGCCAAGGCGTTTCCAATGGCTTCGGGATGCTTTTCGATCTCGGCGATCAACTCGGCTTCCGTCCCCGGTGTGTAGGCGATTCCGGCACTTTGCAGCTTGTTGACGAAGGCGGCGCTGTCTTTCTTGTAGTCGGCAATCGCTTTGTCCTTTGCGTTCTTCTCGAGGCTCTTCACCAGCGATTTGGCGAGGGTTTCCATGCCATTGGCCGCGGTTTCGAGGATGTCGATCTTGCCGGAAATCATTTCCGGACCGACTTCCCCGATGACCCATCCGGCGATGGTGGCGTGCGGACTCGACCCAATGTTGTCGCCGAGTTGCTTTTTCGCTTCGGCAAAGAGACCACCGACGAAGAGATCGAAGAGAACCGGTGAGGTGTTCCGCAGTTTGTGCATTTCGTCCAAAGTCACGATCAGCGCACGGGCGTGCAGTTCGTATTTGCGGACCTTGTCAGTGAGCAGAAAGTCGATCGCCCCGGCGGTGGCGATGCCGATCTGAATCGCTTTACCGCCCCCTGCCAGAAGCCCCATCAGGATTTCCATTTCCCACTCTGCGGCGGTGCGAAGGGACTTGCCACGATCGGCGACCTCGCGCCAGACACCGCCCAGCACTTCTGCCCGACCGCACATGATTCCGTTTGGCTGGGACATCAATACCCCGAGATAGGGCTTGTACTGTGGGTCGTTGGATTGAACCAAGGTGAAAAGAAACTCCTGACCGTTGACCGCCACAATGCAACGGAGGCCCTGCGGCGAAGCTACATACATGCCGGGCTTGATGACCATGCCCGTTCCGAAGATCTGCGCCTGCGGATCCGCTTTGAACTTGGCGACCTTCTTGGCGGTGACCGGAACGACATTGCAACTCCAGGGTTCGATCTTGCGAATGGGTGGCCACTGCACGTAGGGCGAAAGGGGCAACCAGATGAGGCCTGGCGAGGCGTCTTCGCTGAAGCTGCAATTCGAGCCATCGCGACTTCGTACGCAGCCAACGTAGTTCATGAGATACCAGTTGACGACTTCGGGATCGTTTTCGGTGCCAAAGAAGTTCATACGAATGAGGTCGGCCGGCGAAGCCAGTTTCGCCCGCTCCGTAACGGTTGCCCAGTCGTCGTTGTTCTTGACTTTGTAGGGATAGAACAATTTTGGGCGCCCGTATTTGTCGTAAGGGTCGCGGCCCGCGGGCCCGGAAAACTGCCAGTCGGCAGCGGCGATGGACGGTGTGAATCTGCCACGCGCCGTAGGCGACATGGCGTTGATCTGTTTCAGGTCGATCGGTAGAAGAGGCTTGTCGAAATTAGAGTTGGACATGTTCGTTCAATTGTCAGAGCGAGAACGCGTTCTGAATTCATTCAACGAATTTTTGCGATTCTTTCAGACCTTTGGATACATCCAAGGTGCGCGGTATTGGCGGCGAAGCAGTTTGTTGGCGGCAGGATCGTTGGGACACTGCGCCCCATCCCACTTGATGCTGCGTCCGAGACGCCAACTCACCATACCCAGCAAGGCCGCGGCACTGGCACGATGGCCGATCTCGATATCGCGAACGGGCTTGCGCTTGGTGCGGATCGATTCCATGAAGTCCGCCCAAAGCTCTTTGATGTTCTGCCCGTCGGGGTCGTTGAGCTTAGGTTCCACATGGACGATCGAGTCGGATTTTTTGGTTGGATAGAAGGTCCAGCCATCGCGCCAGCCCATGTGAAACGTGCCATTGGTTCCGTAGAAGTAGGCGCCAATCAGATGCTGTTCGGCGTTGTTGGCGGCGTAGTGGCGCTGTTCCCAAGTGGCGCTGAAGGTCTCGAATTCGTAAGTGACAATCTGAGTGTCAGGCGCATCGGTCGAGTCTTCGCGCACGAAGCGACCGCCGGTGGAGTAGACGGTTTTAGGATGTGTCTCTTCGGTCCACCAAAGGAGTTGATCCATCCAGTGGACGCCCCAATCGCCGAGCGTGCCGTTGGCGTAGTCGAGGAAGTGGCGGAAGCCGCGCGGGTGGATGGCTTTGTTGAAAGCGCGCTTCGGTGCGGGTCCGAGCCACATGTCCCAATCCATGCCTGCCGGTGCTTCTGAGTCCGGCGTTTTCACGCCCGGACCTCCGCCGGCGTGAGCGAACATTCGGACCATGCCGATCTTTCCCACTTTGCCGGACTTTAGAAACTCCATGCCACTGATCGGATGCGGAGAGACACGGCGGTGCAGGCCGACCTGCACGAGGCGGTCGGATTCGCGCGCGGCTTTGACCATCGCCTTGCCTTCATCGACCGTGTGCGAGATCGGTTTCTCCACGTAGACATGCGCGCCAGACTTCACAGCATCGATGGTCGGCAGCGCATGCCAATGATCTGGCGTGGCGACGATGGCGATGTCCGGGCGCTCCTTTTGCAACATCTCGCGATAGTCTTTGTAGCGGCGCGGTTGATCGGACGAGAGCTTTGCGATCTCGACGGCGGCATTGTCCATCTGATTGGGATCCGGATCGGCGAGGGCGACGGCGGTGCAGTCTCCGCAGGCGATGGCTTCGCGGAGAATGTTCATGCCCCACCAGCCGGATCCGATCAGCGCGGTCTTGTACTTCTTGCCAGGCTGGGCATTGAGGATCGGGGCGGCGCTGAGGGCGGCTTGAAAGAAGATGCGGCGGTTCATGGCGTGCGTTCGCATCATATCGCAATGCTCTGGCTCTCATCGCCAACTCGATTGCCAAAAGGCACGCTTGGATCGGCATCGAAAGCATACAGGACTGTGATACAGAAATGAGATTCACTTGGGACCCGACCAAGGGCAGGAAGAATCTGGAAAAGCACGGAGTCTCTTCGATGACCCCAATCAAGTCGTGGGCGACAACTAACACATGCAGGAGACCAATTCCGCTAAGAAACTTAAGATCAGCGAAGCGACAGAACAAGCGTACCGGAAGCGGGACCGCGCGCTGGACCAGGACGCCGAGGCTCCGCAGTTGCCTCCGAGCTTCTGGGCTGGCGCGTCCATTGGCAAATACTACCGGCCTCTCAAGACGCAGATCTCGCTACGCCTTGACAACGAAGTGCTGGATTGGCTGAAGTCGAAAGGCGAAGGACATTTGAGCAGGATCAACGAGATCCTGAGGGAGCAGATGGCCAGGGAGCGCTGAAGTCACTTGGATGCATACTTGTAGAGCGCGGTGCCCGTGCGAACATAGACGGCTCCTTGCGAGAGCGCCGGCGTAGCGAAGATTGGTTCGTCGAACTCGTGGGTGGAAAGCAGATCCCACTCTGTGCCGCTGGCTTTGAGGATGACCAATTTGCCCTCTTCGTTGGCGAGATAAATCTTGCCATCTGCGGCGACGGGCGAGGCGGAATATCCACCGGTGGCTTGGGAGGAGATGCGTCCCGTCTTCAGAACCTTGCCCGTTGCGGCGTCGAAGGTAGTCAGGATGCCACCGTTTTTCACGGCGTAAAGAACACCGTCATAGAGCAGCGGACCCGGCACGATATACGAAAAGCTTTTCTCGTAGCGCCACAATTCCTGAGCCTTCAGTTCTCCCAATCCGGCAGTGAGTTTGACGGCGAAGATTCCGTTGAGGCCTAGCGTTTCGCGGGCGCGTTCATCCCACTCCGCTCGATTGACGATGCCATCGCGGTTGCCTTTGTACTTGCCGACGCCGCGTGTATAAGCGTCATCGCCGTACTCATCCGGCGACAGTTGCCCGTCGTTGTTCTTGTCTTGCCTCGCAAGTTTTGCGGCGAAAGGCGCGGGCGTGTCCGAACCGTAGCCGTAGAAATAGAGCGTGTCGCCTGCAAGAATCGGGCTGGCGACGATCGTGGGTGGGATTCCCGAGTAGTTCAATGTTCGCTTTCCACTGGAGGCGAGATGACCGCCAATCAGCCCTCGCGCGACCGTCAGGATGGATGAGTGATAGAGCAGCGGGCTGCCCCACGAATCCGGTTCCTGCCGCGCGGTTTTCCAGCGAATTTCGCCGTTCTTGCAATCGAACGCCGCGATATAGGAATCCTCTACCTGATCGATATTGAGGATCACGTCGGTGCCGCTTACGATGGGCGATGCTCCGATTCCCATGACGTTGGCGAAAGGGCCAAGGGGAGTCTTCCAGCGCAGTTTGCCTGCGGCGGAATAGGAGACAAGCCCGAAGTCTTTGAAGAAGACGTAGACGTTCTCGCCGTCCGTTGCGGGGCTCAGCGCCGCGGGATGGTTCAGGGCGTTGACCGACTCGCTCCGCGTCTTTTCGACAAAGCGTTCCCACAACAATTTTCCGGTGCTGCGTTCGAAACATTGCGTGTAGAGTTTGTCGTCTTCGAAGGCGGTGAGAAAGACGTGTTTCGCGGTGAGGACGGGCGAGGACTTTCCAGGGCGGACGGCGCTGCGCCAAGTGGGCTTGGTGAATGACGGAGGATAGGCGGACTTGTCGGTGGCGACTCCGGATCCGTTGGGTCCGCGGAACCGTGTCCAGTCTTCGGCGGCGGAAAGGAGCATCAGCGCAAGCAGCATGAAGTAGATGCTAGCAGGCCGACTGTTCTTGCAAAGCTAAGGGACTTAGTTGCGGACGAGATAGACGGTGATCCACTGGCCGCGTTGTTCCATGCGCATGACTTGAATGTACCCGAGGGACATCAATTCGCCGGGCGTAATCTGCGGAGCATAGCCGTAGTATTCGGTGAGAAAATTGCGTATGAAGCCGACGTTGGCGATGTTGAAGCGCGGCTCATGCAGTCGATCGTAGATCAGCACCGCATCCGGACGCTTTTCGCGCACGGCCTTCGCGACGTTGGCCGTTCGAAAGTCGGTGGTTTCGATGGGCAAGAACGGCTTTGCGGTGTATCCGAATTCGGGCCTGCGTAGGGCATCCGTCAACGGCCACGCGGTGGCCACGCGTTGCGGGCGAACTGGCAACCGATTCAAAAACACAGCAGCTTCCTCATGCAATTGCACGAAATCGGTGAACGCGATGTTGTTTTCGAACGGCGACAAATACGGCGGACCCCAAGTGATCGAAAGCATCAAGCCGAGGCACACCGCACCGGGGGCCCAAAGCTGCGCGCGCCCTGACAGGCAAGCGAATCCGCATCCCATGGCGGCGTAAACGATCGGCAGAACGGGCAACAGATAGCGTTCGAGCACGGCACCTCCGAAGACACTGACGACGAGGATGTGCAGAAAGGCGAAGGCCGCTGCCCAAGCCCATTCGCGTGTGCGGAAAATCGGCAATTTGCGCCAGGCGAGAAAGATGGCGATGGTTCCGATCCAGCGGAATTCCGAGACAAACAAATAGAAGAGACGGCGCGGAACGGCGGCCAGAAGGCGTACGGGATGCAGTGAGTAGATCGCGTTGTACTGGGCGAATTGCGAGTCGCCGAGCGCGTTGCCCGTGGTGCGCCAAAGCAGGATGATCCAAAGAAACAGCGGCACAAGCGACGCGACGAAGTACGCCGACTCGCGCCACTTCTTTTCACGGATGGCGAGCCAAGCGGCGAACATCGCGGGCAGAATCGCGCCGGTTTCCTTGCTCATCACGAGAGCAAAACAGGCAAGCGCAGCCCACTTGTAGCGAGACTCTAAGAAGAGGTATAAAGCCCAAACGGAAAAGACCATCGCAGGCATGTCGAGCTGCGCCAGCATCGATTGCGCGTAAAAAAGCGGCGAGACGAGCAGCATGGCAACTGCCGCGAGAGCTGGATATCCGGGCGTACCGCGTCCGAGGCGGATCGCCAATACGAACGACCCCAGCACGCCGAACGCCGCCATCGCCAACATGGCAAGGCGCGTGGCTAAGATAGAATGCTGGCCGCCGAAGATTTTCCAAACCAACGCCAGGTAGGCCATCACACCGGGCGGATGGATGTTGGGCGAAGTGGTGACGGGAATCCAGTCACCGGTTTGAAAGATATCGAGCGACGCCGGGATGTATTGGCCGAGTTCATCCCAAAAATAGGGGAGGTGCAGATACGGATAGTGCACTGCGGCGAGCGCCGCGAACACCGCCAGCGCAATCCCGATTCGGATCACTGGATGACGGAGCCTTGGCCGCCCTGCTGCGGTTCGAGCCTAATCTCGCCGAAAGTGCTTTCGTATTGGAGAACGTTCTGCTGCAGGACATTCATCAGGGCCTTGGCTTGCTGCGGACTGAGATAGATGCCTTCGAAGTTGTTGATGTTCACTGTGTCGGGCGCGTTATGGCTGACGACTCCGAACATCAGGAAGAAATCCCAGAGGCTGACGCGCACTTGCACACTGTTGGCGTAGTGTTCGCGATAGTCGCTGGTATTGTTGAGATTCACTTTGGGCGGAGCTTGGACGGGAAACATGTAGATTTCAGAATAACGGGTTTGGAAGAGGAGGGTGAGGAAGGATTTGGCGGGGACGACGGGGCTCGAACCCGCGACCTCCAACGTGACAGGCTGGCATTCTAACCAACTGAACTACGTCCCCGCTTTGCTATAGCGACACCTCTTAGACTACCACGAGTTCTTCCGCTTTCGCCACCGTGCTCATGTGCCGATCAACAGAAGCACGAAGCCTGCGATTGCCATTACGCGCAACAACTCAAAGTCATTTCCCGGACCCCACAGACGACGCCATCACCAGCACCAACACCGCGGTCGCTGCGAACAAGCGCCCTGGCATCGCCGAGGTCAACCAACCCTTCCAAGCTGGGACGAAGAGAAAAGAACCCTGAAAACCGCCCTGAAAATCCATCTCACCTTCGTTCTGCACCAGCGCCAGTTCTGCCACCGGCGACTTCTCATCGCGATACCGATTGCCTCCGACATAGATAAGCTTTCGATCGGGGCCTCCACTGAATGGCTGCGATTCAGAAGCCGCGGGCATCGCCGGCTTCACATGATCACGGGTCATAACCGGACGATCGATTTCGAGATCTCATTCAATGCCGCACCCTCGCCGGATAGCTGTGCATCGCGTATCCGGCCTTGAGCCCGGCTTCTCGCGCGGTAAGCGGTGAGCGAAGTTGCGGGCGTTTCCGTGCGCTCCATCGCATCTGCGGAAACCACTGGTTTGCCATTTACGGAGCCGCGTTGCAGAAAGAAACGAACGTAATTGCCCATGTCCTGCGCGGTCGCGCTCACCGATCCGCGGGGCGCTCGATCACATGCCGATGGGATCGAAGAACTCTTGCCGCAAGTAGTATTCGAACTTCTGCCCGGTGAGCTTTTCCACGACGAACGCCACCATCGGAGGTCCGGGGCACCCGGTGGATGCGGCGAGGTCGCTGGCTCAGGATTGAGCGCGGCACGAGAGCGAACTGACGAACGTGGGCTGTCGTCAGTGGTAGAAGTTGGCGTTGGTTCGAACAAAGTGCCTGTGAAACTCAACCCTTCTTCGAAATCGGCAGCATCGCGGAGAGCGAGTAGCCACCCTTGCTCCCCTTGTTGAAAAGTGATAGCGTTAACGTTAACTGATTCCATGCGAAACGCTATCTTCCCGATCCTCGCGCTAGCGGCACTGCCCGTGCTATCCCAAGACGCCGGATCCGAATATTTCGAAAAGAAAGTCCGCCCGGTGCTGGCGAAAAATTGCGCCGCGTGCCACAGCGCAAAAATGAAGAGCGGCGGACTCGACCTGTCCTCCACCGAAGGCATCGCAGCCGGAGGCGCGACCGGCGCCTTGTTCATCAAAGGCAAGCCCGACGACAGCCTCCTGATGAAAGTGCTCAGCTACGATGAGCGCCTGAAAATGCCGCCATCCGGCAAGCTCGCCGCCACCGATCGAAACGATCTCGCGGTTTGGATCCAAGCCGGAGCCCCCGGCGTTACCGTCGCGGCGGCCGGTGGAGCCATGCAAACGCGCAAACACGGCCGCGGGATCAGCGACGCCGAGCGCAAATTCTGGGCTTTTCAGCCAGTTTCGAATCCTCAACCGCCCGCCGTGAAGAACGCCGCCTGGACAGAATCGCCCGTCGACAATTTTATCCTCTCCAAGCTCGAATCCAAAGGCATCGTACCCAGCGGACCCGCCGATCGCACCGCTCTCTTGCGGCGCGTAACCTTTGGCCTCACTGGCCTCGCGCCCACCACCCGGGAAACTCGGGAATTTCTCGCGGATTCCTCCTCAAAAGCGCTCGAAAATGTCATCGACCGGCTGCTTGAATCCCCCCGCTACGGCGAACATTGGGGACGTCACTGGCTCGATGTCGCGCGCTATGCCGACTCCACCGGCAACGATGAAGACCATCGTTACCCTTATGCGTTCCGCTACCGCGACTATGTGATCGAGTCATTCAATAAAGACGTTCCGTTCGATCATTTTATCCGCGAACAGATCGCCGGCGACCTCATGCCCGCGAGCCCTGGAGAGAAGGTCAACCGCCGCGGCATCATCGCTACGGGATTCCTGGCGCTCGGTGCCAAAGCCGTCGCCCAGCAGGATAAAAAGAAGATGCTCGTCGATGTCTACGATGAGCAGATCGATGTTGTGTCCAAGGGTGTCCTCGGCATCACCATGGCCTGCGCTCGTTGCCACGACCATAAATTCGACCCGATTCTGACCAAGGATTATTATTCCTGGAACACAATTTTCGCGAATACCAAGAATTTCAACAAACCCGATCAGCATGTGGCCAGCCTGCTCTATCGTCCGCTCGCTCCGGAAGAAGAGTACGACCGCTTCGTCAAGGGCCGCGAACTTTCCGACAAAAAGCGAGGCGAGATGCTCGACCTCATCGAGGACCAGACTTTTGCTTACACCCTCGATCTTGGTTCGCACATGGCCGCCTACATGCTCGCTGCACGCGACGCGATGTCTGGCCGTGCGCCGACGAAAGCTCTGAAGCAGCCGGTGCTAGACAAGTGGGTCACCTTCCTCCAGGAAAGCAAGACCAAGCGCTCGTACCTTAAGGACTGGCTCGATGCCACCGACGCCACGGCGCCTCAGCTTGCAGCCAAGTATCAGGCCCGTTATCTCGCCAAGCAAGGCGAGTGGACAAAGGCCATGACCCGCACTCGCAAGATGCGCCGCAACCGTAACCTCACAATGCCTCCCAAGAACCCTGCCGATGACGACGTCTTTTTCGTCGATGTGCATTATGCGGGTCCACATGCGGTTAAGGAATCGGAACGCGTCAGCTACTGGCCTGGGGAAAAAGTCGACGCGATCCAAAAACTCGACAGCGAGGTGAAAACCATACTTGCCGGTATGCCTCCGGAACCCGATATGGCTTGCGCCGTCGCAGAAGGTGGTGAAGGCGTCGTGGCTGGCAAAATCTACGTCCGTGGCGACTACAATTCGCTTGGCGAAGACGCCCCCAAAGGAGTTCCGGAAGTGCTCACCAGCGTCGCGCCCGCGCCGGAGTTCAGACCTGACGGCAGCGGACGCATGGAACTCGCACAGTGGCTGGCGCGCCCCGAAAATCCCCTCACCGCGCGCGTGTTCGTGAATCGCATGTGGTACTGGCATTTCGGTGAAGGCATCGTCCGCACGCCAGACAACTTCGGACGCATGGGCGAAAAACCGAGCCATCCGGAACTGCTCGACTACCTCGCGCAACAGTTTATGGCCAATGGCTGGTCGGTCAAGAAAATGCAGAAACTAATTCTGCTTTCGAGCGCTTATCGGATGTCGAGTCTGACCGACGATGCGACCGTCGCGAAAGATATGGACAATTCGCTGCTCTCGCGCTTCCCTCGCCGTCGTTTGTCAGTCGAAGAATTGCGCGACAGTATGCTTTCGCTCGATGGATCGATCGATCTCACCATGGGCGGAACCATGCAAAGCGGCTTTGGCACCGATGGGGAAAATTCAAGCGACCGCCTCAGCATTCGTCCCGATGACGTGACCCGTCGCACCGTCTATCTGCCGCTGCGGCGCGCGAACTTGCCCGGATTGCTCAATCTATTCGATTTCGGCGACGCGACATCGAGCGCCAGCAAACGCCCCAGCACTACGATCGCGCCGCAGGCTCTGTTCCTGATGAATAGCGATTTCATTGTGCAGCGCGCCAGGAATCTCTCGAAGCAAGCCGCCGACAACGCGCCGACCCCGAGCGATCGCATGAAGAATCTGTACATGAATATCCTCGGGCGCGAACCCAACGCGAGCGAGATCGACAACGGCCTGTCTTTTCTGAATCAGTTCCAACAGAAGTTCGTCGGCAAGGGCAGTGCCGACGACTCCTGGTTCAGCTACACCCGCATTCTGCTTGCTTCGAACGAATACATTTACCTGGACTAACCGAAATGAATCCTCAAGAAAAAGCGCTCTCGGATCACTTCAATAAGACTTCGAAACCGATGTCGCGCCGCGCCGCTCTACGCGCCGCCGCCTGCGGATTCGGTTCCCTCGGTCTAGCCGATCTGCTCTCCGGTTCAACAACGAATGCAAACCCGCTGCTGCCGAAAACGCCGCACTTTGCCGCCAAAGCCAAGCGTGTTATCTTCCTTTTCATGCACGGCGGCGTCTCGCACGTCGACAGCTTCGATTACAAGCCTCGCCTCATTAAAGACGCGGGCAAACCGCTGCCCATCAAGCGTCCGCTCGCGTTTGCCGATACGCCCCCAGGACCGCTTGTCGCGCCTCTCTGGGATTTCAAACAGCGCGGTCAAAGCGGACTCTGGGTTAGCGATCTCTTTCCGCACATGGCCTCGGTTGCCGACGACCTCTGCGTGATCAAGTCGATGGTTGGCGAAGGCGTGGATCACGGTGCCGCGCTGTTGCAGACCTTCACCGGCATGTCCGCTGTGGTGCGTCCGTCGATGGGATCCTGGGTAACCTACGGCCTCGGAACCGAGAACCAAAACCTGCCCGGTTACGTGATGATCAAGCCTGCACTCTCGCATGGCGGATCGAAGAATTGGAGTTCGGCATTCCTGCCCGGCGCCTATCAAGGCACACCGATCGGCAACGCTGGCATGCGTGTGGACGACATTAAGGGCGAACCGATCGAGTATCTCAAACAGAAGTCGTTCACGGTTGAAGAGCAGCGGTTCGAGTTGGATATGTTGCAGTCGATGAATCGTAAGCATCGGGAAATGCGCACGCAAGATCCGGTGCTCGAGGCGCGCATTCAATCGTACGAACTGGCGTTCCGCATGCAGACCGAGGCCCCGGAAGCATTCGAAGTTGACAAGGAAACCGAAGCCACTAAAAAGCTCTACGGTCTCAACAACCCGACTACCGCCGACTTCGGCTGGCAGTGTCTCCTAGCCCGTCGTCTTGCCCAACGCGGTGTCCGCTTTATTCAGTGCACCCACAGTTACAAGTGGGATCAGCATAGCGACATTGTCAAGAAACACCCGGAAAACGCTCGTGAAGTCGATCTTCCGATCGCGGGCCTGATCAAGGATCTCAAGGCCCACGGCATGCTAAAGGACACGCTCGTCATCTGGGCGGGCGAGTTCGGACGCACCCCGATTTCAGAAGTCGGCGAAAAGCCCAACGACAAGTTCGGCCGCGACCACAACCCTTATGGCTATTCGATCTGGATGGCCGGCGGTGGTGTGAAAGCCGGCTTTGCGTACGGCAACACCGACGATATCGGTTTCCACGCCGTGGAAGATCGCATGCATATCCACGACTTCCACGCGACGGTGCTGCACCTTATGGGCTTGGATCATCTGAAGCTGACTTACAAGTCCGGCGGGCGCGACTTCCGGCTCACCGATGTGGCCGGAGTCGTTGCCGACAAAATCATGGTCTAGATTAAAGCTGCGTGAGGCCGCCATCCACCAGGATTTCGGATCCGGTGACGTAGCTCGAGTCGTCTGAAGCAAAGTAGAGAACCGTCTTCGCGACCTCATCCGGCTGGCCAAAACGCTTCATAGGATTAGTAGCGATCATCTGTTCTTCAAAGCCCTTCACTGCCTCTGCCGGCATGCCAAGCTTGCCGTAGATGGGCGTGTTGATCGGTCCGGGACTCACCACGTTCACTCGGACGCCTGCGCCGACAAGTTCACCGGCGAACGTTCGGCCGAACGAGCGGACGGCCGCTTTGGTGGCTGAGCAGATGCTGGTTCCCGGCATGCCCTACTGATCACAATCGAGCTGTTGAGAATCACCGAACTGCCTTTGCCGAGCAGAGGCAGCAGCTTTTGGAATTGAAAGAACAGCCCCTTCACGGTGACATCGAAGAGCTTATCATAGAAGGCTTCCGCGGAATCTGAGATGGGTGCGAACTCTGCGATGCCGGCGTTCAAGAACGCGATGTCCAGTTTGCCGAACCGCTGCTGGATTTCGTTCGCCACCTTTTCTGCATCCGCCAGGCTGGCCGCGTCGGCGGACACAACTACGGCGTTGGGTCCAAGCATCTTCTGAGCGGATTCGAGATTCACAGGGTTCTTTCCGCCGGTGATGAGGGCAATCTTGCCATTGAGTTTCATCGAGTAATCCTTCGATGTTCTGGAACGTTTAATCCAGAATTACACCCCATGGTAGAAGTGGACTCTTTCGGAAGGATTCAGCGAGGCAGAAGTTTTTCGATTGGCTTGTCGGGCAACCATGGCTCGAACCAAGCTAGGATCGTGTAGATGCGATACGCGTGGATTGTCGTGGCCCTGCTCGCCCCTGTTGCTTTGTTGAACTACCTCGACCGCCAAATGTTGGCGGCAATGAAGTTCTCTTTGATGACTGAGATTCCGGACATCGGTTCGGAGGCGAACTGGGGCAAGATCCTCGCGTTGTTCAAGTGGACATACGCGATTCTGAGCCCAGTCGGCGGCTATCTGGCGGACCGCTTCAGCAAGCGCCATGTCATTACGGGGAGTCTGGTGGTTTGGTCATTGGTGACGTGGGCGACCGGGCAGGTTACGAGCTACGATCAACTGCTTTGGACCCGCGCCATCATGGGTATCAGCGAAGCTTTCTACATTCCCGCGGCGCTGGCTTTAATTGCGGACTATCATCGCGGAAGCACGCGATCGCGAGCGGTGGGGGTGCACCAGATGGGAATTTACGCGGGCGTGATCATCGGCGGCTTCAGTGGCTATGCCGCGGACAATCCGGCTCTGGGATGGCGCTGGATGTTTCAGATCTGTGGCATCGTGGGCGTGGCGTACGCGGTTCCGCTGTTTTCGATGTTGCGCAATGCGCCGTCCGATGGCCCGGCTATTGCATCTGCGACCTCGCCATTCGCTTCGTTGTGCGAATTGCTGGGCAATGCGTCCTTTGTGATGATGGTGCTGTACTTCACCTTGCCCGCGATGGCGGGCTGGATTGTGCGTGACTGGATGCCCGCGATTCTCAAGACGGAGTTCGGCATCGGCCAAGGCAAGGCAGGCGTTTCTGCCACTGTGTATTGGATGCTCGCCGCGATTGCTGCTGCGTTTGTGGGAGGCTGGCTTGCAGATCGCTGGATGCTGCGTACACCGCGAGGTCGCATCTATACGAGTGCCATTGGCATGTGCCTTATCGTAGTGGCGATGCTAGGCGTGGGATATTCTCCACAGACGGGCAGGTTGGCCGTTGCGGTTGGGTTCCTGATGTTGTTCGGAGTAGGTTGGGGATTTTTCGACTGCAACAACATGCCGATTCTTTGTCAGGTGGCGAGGCCGCATTTGCGCGCAACTGGCTATGGATTGATGAATCTGGTGAGCATCAGTTGCGGTGGCTTCGCGGATTTAGGCTTTGGAGTTCTCCGCGACAAGCAGGTTCCGTTGATGACGATCTTCGGCATCTTTGCGACCGTGGCATTGATCTCTGTGGCGCTGGTTCTGATGATCCGGCCGCGAGAGTTTGACGAAGGTTCCGCGGCCTAAGCGAGAACGTCGCGCAAAGTGGGGCGAGGTGCTTGGGACTCGCCCGGGCTAGAAGCGAGCCCTTGGGACCTCTCAGTCAGATTGGGTTCGCCCGACCGTGTTCAGGCGAACGAAACACATACTCGGCTGTCAAAGAGCTGTTTTCCGCCACGTTCCTGGCTGTGAACCCTGTGAACCCGGCCCGGTCTCGGAGGGTATGTCGAGTTATAAAAAGGGTGGCTGAAATGGCATTTGGCTCACTTTGGGCTTGGAACGATGCGCCTGCAGCGACGTACTCTTTGCAGCCGTCCCAACCGAGCGGGGTCTCGCAGGCGCGAAGAATTTCTTGGCGTTCTCGAAAGCAGTCATGGTGGTTCTCCATAATATTGCATTCAGAGAGTGCCACAATTCAATTAGTGGTCGAAGTCTATGCGGAGTTGCGAGAAAAAGCCGGCACCCTGCCCTTGTTGCCGGGAGTCTATCTTTACAAGGATCGCCAAGGCACGGTCATCTACGTCGGCAAAGCCAAAAACCTTCGCTCACGCGTCCGCAGCTATTTCAACGAAGACCGCCTTGCCGATTCCAAAACCGGAACCCTCATCGCCGAAGCCCGCGACCTCGATTTCATCCAAGTCGACAACGAGAAAGAAGCCCTTGCTCTCGAAAACAATCTCATCAAGAAGTGGAAGCCCCGCTTCAACATCCTTCTACGCGACGACAAAACCTATCCGTCTATCAAACTGACCGGCGAAAAATACCCACGTGTCTACGTCACGCGCCGCATCTCCAAAGATGGATCTTCTTACTTCGGACCCTACTTTCCCGGCAACCTCGCACACCGTCTCGTCCACTTCATTCATCGCGCCTTTAAGGTGCCATCGTGCCGTGTCGATTTCAATCGCACGCACACGCATCCCTGCCTGCAATATCACATCGGTCGCTGTTTAGGGCCCTGTGTCCAGGGCCTCACCACCGACGATGCCTACGCCGCAGCCGTGCGCAATGTGAAGATGTTTCTCGATGGACGCCATGGCGATCTCGCCAAACAACTACGCGCCCAAATCGGCGAAGCCGCGGAAAAACTCGAGTTCGAACGCGCCGCCGGCCTGCGCGATCTTTTGTCGACGGTCGAAGAGATCGAACAGCGCCAGAAGATGGATTCCACCGATGGCGATGACACCGACATCATTGCCTACTATGCGGAACCTCCACTCGTCGCTGTGAATCTCTTCCATCTCCGAAAAGGCAAAATCGTAGACCGTCGCGAATATTTCTGGGAAGATCAGCGCGACTTCGAACCCGCGGAGATGATCGCGGCCCTCATTAAGCAGGTCTACCTCAACCAGCAGTACGTGCCGAAAATCATCCACTCGCCGGTGGAATTCGAAGATGTCGATGCGCTTGAAGAATTTCTCAGCGACAAGCGCGGCACCAAGGTGGAAATCCACACCCCGATGCGCGGACAGAAGAAGGCGATGCTCTCTCTCGTCGAAGCCAACGCGAAACACAGCTTCCACGCGCGATTCCGCGTCATGAAGCCCTCTTCGGAGGCGATTCAGGAAGCACTGCAGGAGGCCCTCAATCTGCAAGACCCCGTCTCGCGCATCGAATGCTTCGACATCTCGCACATCCAAGGCACAGACAAAGTTGCCAGCATGGTTGTTTGGGAAGACGGCAAGATGAAAAAGGCCGATTACCGCAAGTTCATCATTCGTACGGTTGTCGGCAACGACGATTTTGCCAGCATGAGCGAAGTCGTGACCCGCCGCTATTCACGCGTGCAGGAAGAGGGCGGCAAGATGCCGGGACTGATCCTCATCGACGGCGGACTCGGCCAGTTGCACGCCGCACAGGCTGCCCTCGAGGCGATCGGCATCATCAATCAACCGCTCGCTTCGATCGCGAAGCGCGAAGAGTGGATCTACGTCCTCGGACAAGAAAGCGATCCGGTCATTCTCGAGAAGTTTTCACCCGTGCTGCATCTCGTGCAGACCATTCGCGACGAAGCGCATCGCTTCGCCGTGACCTTCCATCGCACCAGACGCAACGCCAGTCGGATGACTTCGGAACTCGAATCCGTTCCGGGCGTGGGATCGAAAACGCTATTGAAACTGCTCAAAGAATTTGGCAGTCTGGACAAAGTCAAGGAGGCGGAAGAAGGGGATCTGGCGAAGTCTGTGGGTCCTGCGACGGCGCGCAAGATCCGCCAGCATTTTGGTATGCGTCCCAAGTGAGTTCCGCTACCGGAGTCAGCGTGATCGCGGGATTCGGTATCGATTGACGCGCAGCCGGAACTAGTTTTTTTCGCGCCATTCTCCCGTCCCGGCACGATGCAACAGGATTACCGATGCTTCCGTTACGTGGTCCCTTCCGCGCTTGGTGCCGACGAAGTCGCACTGCAGCGCAATCTGCAACCACTAACTGACTAGTTCCCCAAAATCGAACTCAACTCCGCGATCCGCTGATCCAGTTCCTTACGCAATACCTCCAACCGCTCCACCGCATCCTGCCCAATCTTCTGATCGGGACCATTCGTCAGCCCATACAAATACGCAATATGCGTCTGCAATTCCGGCTTGCTATAACGAATCGAAGGCGTGATCATCTTCGCCGCCAGCGTACTCAACCGGTCCAACTTTCCCGGATCCGCCTTCGCTGCCGCCTGCGCCGCACGCAACTTCGCCACCGCCTGATTCACATCGCTCACCAACTGCCGCACCTTCAAATTGTGCTCGTACTGCTCGCGCAAGTCGGCATCCTCCACACCGGAAGCCGTCACCCTCGGATCCTCAATCACCGTCAACGGATGCGTCGAAGTCCACGAACCCGCGGTCAATCGCACACTGTACTGGCCCGGCGGAACCACCGGCCCGTTCGGACCCTCCGGTCTCGTGCGGCTCTGCCACGGCCCCGGAACCCGCAAATCCCAGGTAAATCGATGCATTCCTGCGCTTTTGTCCAAAACAGCCGGAACGCCGCGCGGTCGAAAATCCTCATCTTCATCGGCCGAGCCAGCAGGCGCAACCACAACACCGGCAGGCCCCGCACTCGTAGTTGTCCGAACGACCGCGCCAGCACTATCCAGAATCTCCAAACGCACATCTGAAGAATCCGCCGCCAAATAGTAGTCGATCATCGCTCCAGGCCTCGGATAGGACAACCCGCCATCGCTCCGGGACAACCCTTCCAGCGAACCCTGCGCGGGCGTCCGCACAGCCACCCGCGGCGCAAACAAAACACTGCTGACAAGAGCATCCTTCATCTGATGCAAAGGCGTCAGATTATCCAGGATCCAGAACGAACGGCCCTGCGTCGCCACAATCAGATCCTTGTGCGCCACCACCATATCCGTCACCGGTGTCACTGGTAAATTGATCTGGAAAGACTGCCAGTTCGCGCCGTTATCCATGCTGATATAGATCCCAAACTCCGTGCCCGCATACAACAACCCCGCCCGGTCCGGATCCTCACGCACCACTCGCACCGGCTCATCCACCGCAAAGCCTTTCGCGATGAGAGTCCAGGTCTTGCCAAAATCATCCGTGCGATACATGTACGGCTTGAAGTCACCCAAAAGATAGCGATGCACCGCCGCAAACGCCGTCCCCGCGCGATGCGGACTCGGCTCAATCGTCTGCACGCGGCCACCTTCGGCCAAACCTGCCGGCGTGACCTTCGTCCAAGACTTACCATCGTCGCGAGTCACATGGATCGGACCATCGTTCGAGCCTGCCCAGATCACGCCGCGCTGCACGGGGGACTCGCGAATCGAGTACAACGTGCTGTACACCTCCTCGCCCGTCGCATCGCGCGTAATCGGCGTTCCGCTTGCCTCCTGCGGCACACCTTGCGGATAAGCCGTTAGATCCGGACTCATTTTCTCCCAGGAAACACCGCCATTCCGCGTCCGATGCACGTACTGCGAGCCGTAATAGATCACCTTCGGATCATGCGGCGAAACCTCCATCGGCGAAACCCGCTGAAAGCGATACTGCAGCGCCGTGCCCGGATTTCCATACAAAGACTGAGCGCCGATCCAATAACGCGCCTCATTGCTGGTACGCAGATCCTGGCGGCTGAACTGCCCTTTGCAGCTTCCGTAAATCACATCGACGTTCGCGGGATCTGGAACGATCGGTCCGGTCTCGCAACCAGGGCCGCTGCGAAACATCTGCCCGTTGCCCAAAGGCCGACTCGGCACAATCAGCGTCGTGTTGTCCTGCTGCGCGCCGTAAACGCGATACGGATACTGCTTGTCCACGGCCACCTGATAGATCTCGGCAGTCGGTTGATTCGACTGTACGCTCCAATTCGCACCGCCATCGAGCGAGACGTTCGCCCCGCCGTCGTTGGCCTGAATCATGTACTGCGAATTCTTCGGATTGATCCAGACATCGTGGCTGTCGCCATGCGGAACCTGCCCCCGGCGAAAGTTCTTGCCGCCATCCGTACTCTTGAACCAGCCTTCATTGCCCACATACACGCTATCCGCGTTGTTCGGATCCACTCCCAAAGTCGTGTAATAGAACGGCCGCGTGATGAGCATCCCAGCGCCGTTGATCAACGTCCAATTCGCGCCCGAATCTTCCGATCGATACAGGCCCGCTCCCGGCTTCGCTTCGATCAACGCATACACCCGCTTCGGATTCGCCGCAGAAATCGCCACATTGCTGCGTCCAAACAGCTCATCTGGCAATCCCCCGGCAAGCTTCGTAAACGTTGCGCCCGCGTCGGTGGATTTGTAAATGCCACCCTCGCGCAATCCACCGCTGATAATCGTCCAAGGCTTGCGTTCCGCGCGCCACATGCTCGCAAACACCGTATTCGGTTCTGCGGGATCCAACTCCAGATCCGCGCCGCCAATCTGATCGCTCACATACAGAATCTTTTTCCAGTTGCGTCCGCCATCGATGGACTTATAAACGCCGCGATCCACATTCGCCGCGAAAGGATTCCCGAGTGCCGCCACATAGACGATGTCCGCATTCGAAGGATGCACCCGAATCGTCGAAATCTGCCCGGTATCGCGCAGTCCGATGAAGTTCCATGTCTTGCCCGCGTCTGTCGATTTATAAACACCGCGACCGATTGAGACATTGCTGCGGATCTTCGAGGATCCCGTGCCTGCATAGATGACAGAAGGGTTCGACTGTGAAACCTCCACCGCGCCCATCGATGCCACGGCAAAGTAACCATCGGAAACATTGGCCCAGTTGTGGCCCGCGTCGGTGGTCTTCCAGACACCTCCGCCGGTGGTTCCCATGTAGAAAGTGAAGGGCTGCGAGGGGACTCCCGTAACGGTTGTGACGCGACCGCCACGTAGTGGTCCGATCATGCGGTATCGAAGGGCGGACGTCCAAGGTGCCGCCGTAGCGACAGTGATTGCAGCCAGAAGCAGCAACGTTCTCATGCAAGGAGTGTAGCGTGCGGCTTCCTTGTCTGGTCGTCGAGACAGGTTCCTATGATCCAATACACCGGAACAGCGCCTCGTACTCGCTCGTGACCGCATCCCAGCTATAGCGTCGATCCACCCTCGCCTTGGCGAGTGCGCCCCAGCGTTCGCGTTCGGACAGCGGCATCCGCGAGGCTTCGGTGAGCTTGGCGACGAGCGTTTCAGGGGTGAACGGCATCGCGACACCACCGGCGACCTCGGCGTTCTCGACAGTATCCAGGTACAAGACCAGCGCTCCGCGTCCCATCGCTTCGATCAATGCCGGATGCGTCCCGCCCACCTCCGTCGCATGGATATAGGCGAAGCAGTGGGACTGCAGTTCCTTGTAGCCGTCGCCATAGATGGATCCGGGCATCACCACGCGCGGATCTTTGCTGTCGCGCACCTTCGCGATGTAACCCTCCGCGTAAGGGGCATCGCCGATCAGAGCCAACTTAAGACTTCCGGGCACTTGCTCAAACGACTTGCGCACCAGCAAGCCATTGTTTTCCGGTTCCATGCGGCTGACGTAGAGAAAATACTCGCCTCGTCGCAGTCCAAGGCGATCCAAGACCGCAGAGGTCGTCAGACGGCCTGTTTCCGCACCGTAAGCGATGAAGCTGGAATTGGCGTGGTAGCGTTCGAGATAGTACTCACGGATCTTCACCGCGTCGGTGACGACATGAGTGGGCAGCTTCGTCGAAAGCCATTCCGAGAGCAGATACCAACCACGGGCGAGCGCATTCCATTTCTTGCGTTTGCGTTCGAGTCCATCGACGTTGAGTGCGACAGGCATACCGAGCAGACGAGGCAGCCACGTAAAGATCGCATTGGCGGCGTTGCAGTAGAGAACGACATCGTGCTTGCGATGCCAAGACAGGTGTAGCGTGGAAATCAGGGTGTGCGCGAGAGTATCGAAATACTTATGGCGGATGGTCGGAAGATATACCAAATCCACGCCTTTGTAACGCGGTTGCGGGTACTTTTCGCGGCAGTAGACAGTGACTTGGTGTCCGCGGGCAACGAGGCGCGAGCCAAGTTCTTCGGCAAAGGTCTCAAAACCGCCATAGTTGGCGGGGATGCCACGCGTACCGAGAAGGGCGATTCTCACCGCAGTTTACAAACGTCGCGATGCGCCGCGGCTCTTCTGCGTGGGGCCGCCGTTGGACGGACTGGCCGGTGTTCGCGGATTCTGAGCCCGAATGGCATGCAGGCGGGCAGCAAACCTGGGTGCAGGTTTGGCAACCGGTTCATTGGAAAACCAGCTTGCCATGTACTCTTCATCCACACGCATGTGCCGCATGATCTCCGCGCGCTTTTCCATGAAACGCCGCCAATTGCGGGCAACGTACCAGAACGCTTTCAACGAACTGTGTTCGTGCAACACGCAGGCACCGAGCACCACCAGGTCGCGCCATAAAATGGACATCCCATAGCGCCGATAGAGCCCCGGAGTGATGTTCTTGATGCGCATCAGAAACCGGTTCTTCACCGAATGCATGTTGATTTCAGGAGGCAAAGCGCGGCGATTGCCCGGCAGGACATTGCGGACGTGATAGCCGCGAGCATCGGGAGTATAAACACAGCGCCAGTTCATCAGTTGAGCGCGCCAAGCGACGTCGGCATCCTCGCGGTAGACAAAGAAATCGGGGTCGAAGAAATCGCCGTCCAGGGCGATATCGTCAATCATTGTACGACGGTAAAGCGCTGCCGCGGCTGTAGCACCGAAAACATACTCGGGCTTGGTGTAGTGGCCATTGTCGACTTCGAGGCTGCCCCGATCGAGATGGCGCAACATCGGAGTGAAGTAAATGCCGGTAGAATCGACAAGCTGTTTTTCAGGAAGGTCGAAAGTGGCGGTTATGGAAAGCAGTTTGCCGCAAACGGTGCCGCATCTGGAATCGACATTGCCGGCGTCGACGAGTTCCTGAATGAAATCGGGCAGCAGCAGAACGTCGGGATTGAGGGTAAGAATCCAATCTCCGCGCGAGGCCGCGATAGCTTGATTCTGCGCGGCGGCGAAACCAATGTTTTCTTCGTTGTAGACGATTTTGACGCGGTCTTCGAAGGGTTCGAGAATGTCGGTCGTGCCATCGGTGGAGGCGTTGTCTATGACAAGGATTTCACGATTCGGGTAGCGCTGCTCCAATACCGATTCAAGGCATCGTTTGATGAAGCGGCCACTATTATAGGTCACAATCGTGACCGAGACGAAGTCGTTAAGAGGCATGCAGGCGAATTGTGGTCCCCATGGATTTCGTCATTTGCGAGTTATCAAAACTCACTGCTCTACTGCCGAAACTTCTTGCTGACGGTGAGAGCTATCCGGGACTTTCCCCGACACGAGCGCCGCACTCGCCAAGCGAATGATCCTAGTGTACATCCGGACTATCTTTCTGCAAGCCCCCGGCTTCGAATCGCTTCGAAATCCCACTACTAGACAGCCGACTACCGTTCGCCCGACGGACCCGACCGCAACCGCAAAACATACCATCCAAAAACCTAGGGTCAGGAAGTGCTTTGCAGAGTATCTTAGCAGGCTACCATACCAGAACACTCCTCTATCCGACTCATCGACGCGCAACACCGAATGCCCCCCCTGGTGACGTGCGGTACAGGAGGGAACGAAGCGAATTTTATAGCCATGATCCAGCGCTCTGCGGCAGAAATCGGCATCCTCGAACCAGACCGGGTAGAACGACTCGTCCAGCCCGTTCAGCGCTTCCCACACATCTCTCCGAATCATGAGAAAGGCCCCCGGCGGCTGTTCGACAAAAGCTTCCAGATCGGGCCGCAGATCGAGACACCGGTAGCGGCGGTTCGCTGGATTCGCGGGCCAAAGGCGGTTGATTCCCAAGGCTTCGAAAGCCAGTGAGGCCGGAGTAGGCAATGATCGGGCGAAAAATCCATACTGCGGTTTCCCTTGGTCATTCACTAGCAATCCCGATGCCAACCCGTATGTTTCACAGGCATGCACCATCGGCGCAAGGTCTGCTGGCGGGAGCAGGGTCGCATCCGGATTCAATAGCAGCACGTATTTCGAGCGAGTTGCGCGGAACCCGTCATTGGCAGCACCGGCGAATCCCCGATTCGTCAGGTTGGCGATGAATTGAAGGTCCTGTCCGGCCATCAAGTGACGGCCGGCGGTCGCACTGGTTCGATCGGTGGATGCGTTGTCCACGACAACGGTTTCCGCGCAGACCCCTGCTAGCGAATCCAGGCAGGCATCCAGGACATCCGACGAATTGTAAGTGATGACGACGACTGCCGTGTCTGAAGGCAAACTCAACTCTTTCCGATTCCGCGAAAATACTGTCGCCAATACCAGTCGGTTTGGAGTTCGCGAATCTCTTTCTCACTATCCAGGACAACCTTGCGCCAGTTTTGACGACAGATGGACTGCACCGGGATGTGCGCCCCTTCCAGTTTACCCCTGAGCCAGGGGAGGCCGACCCCATGGCGCACGGCAAGCAGGCCCCAGAGCGCCTGCCCCCAGAGCGCGGGCCACAGCTTTGCGCCATACTTGCGCGAAATGAGCAACTGGTTGCGGGAAATGAGCCGGGTGGATCCGGCAGACCAGGATCCGCCCAGGGTGGCGCTGCCTTCGTGATAGGCGACGGCAGTGGGAACATAGCAGCCGCGTCTTCCGGCGAGGGCACAACGGATGCCGAAGTCGACGTCTTCGAGGTAAGAGCCGAACGATTCATCGAGCAGTCCGATGTCGTCGAACAAGTCGCGCCTGAAGAGGGAAGCGGTCATAGGTGCGGAATAGATCTCGCGGGGCGTGGCGAACTGCGGGTCGTTCGCCGGGCGCCCTGCTCCGGCGCGGTAGGCGGCCCCAGATGCGGCAGGCAGGTCGAAGGCACCGTCGATGATGCCAGGATTGGCGGCGCTAAGAAGACGGGGTGCGGCGAAGTCCGCTTGTGCTTGCAAAAGGTTCTCGAAGAAGCCAGGCTCAAGGGCGATGTCGTTGTTGAGGATGGCGATCCAGCGGGCTTCGGGAGGCGCGGCGAGGATGCCGGTGTTGACGGCCTTGGCAAAGCCGTAGTTGGCATCGAGCGGGATCCAACGGGCTTCGGATTCATGGACAGCGGCGGCGGAATCGTCGGAGCTATGGTTGTCGACGACGATGACCGATCCCAGGCCGGAAAGCGATGGGAGGAGCTTCCGCAGGCGCTGGGCACCATTCCAGTTGGGGATCACCGCCGCGACAAAGCCCATGTTCACTTAGTATTTTTCAGCCTCTTGGGATGCGGACAGTGGGGAGTATTCATCGGCAAAACGGACCGATGCGGCGGCAATACTTGCCTGCCTTGAGGCCGCCCCGGCCTTTGCCGGATCGCTAGCAGACCGGGATAAGTGCTTGGACTGCTGGTCTTTCGAGGCATGCTGCACAATTGGCGTTACTCTTCGGCGGAGTGAACAATCGCGTCAGCGATGTCCACGACGGGACGCATCGCTTTCACATCGTGGACGCGCACAATATGCGCGCCGTTGAGAATCGCCGCGGTGACCGCCGCAGCGGTGGCGAACTCAGTGGCGTCCTCGTCTACCTGCCTGAGAAATTGCTTGCGCGAAACTCCCACCAACAGCGGTGTTTCCAAAGCGGCAAAAGAGCCGAGCTTTGCAAGGATCTCCGCGTTCTGTTCCTTGCGCTTTCCAAAGCCGATGCCCGGATCGAGCACAATTCGCTCTTTCAGCACGCCCGCGCGGCGCGCCCGGTTGGCGGACGCATCCAGTTCGCGGCCAATGGTCGCAATCATATCCATCATCGGACCCATGCGTTGCCAAACCTCAGGAGTGCCGCGCATATGGTTCAGAATCAGCCCGGCGTTTTCCTGCACAATTGGCTTGGCGATATTCGGATCGAACGTACCGCCGCTCGGATCGTTGATGATCTCGACGCCGTATTCCAGGGCCTTCGCTGCCACAGCAGATTTGTAGGTGTCCACGGAAATCGGGATGCGCAACTGATCCTTGAGCTTCTTCAGCACAGGCACCAGCCGCCGCAGTTCTTCCGCTTCGGTGACCCGGCTCGATCCGGGCCTGGTCGATTCGGCTCCGACATCCAGCAGATCCGCCCCCGCCTCCTCGAGCGCCAGCGCTTGTTCCAACGCCTTGTCGGGATCGTCCCAACGCCCGCCATCGGAAAACGAGTCCGGCGTCACGTTGAGAACGGCCATGATCAGAGTTCGCTCGCCAAGCTGCAGCGTGGTGGTGCGCAGCTTCCAATCGAACCGTTTGCGTGAAACCAAGTGCTATGTCTCCCTTTCCTTCTGAAAAAATCCCAGTTTTTGCAACAAACGAAACCAGCGCGAACTCTCGAGGCGCTGCCGGTCTGCGACGCTTCGGTCTAGTTCCGCCTGCAAACCAAGCGCCCAATGAGTTCGTTTTTCCACTTCGGATTCCTGTTCGGCGAGTTCGCCGCGAACCCTGTCCAACTCCTCGCGGAGTTGCATCGCCCATGCGGTCCGGTCTGCGAACTCGCGTTCGATTCCCTCGCCCCAGGCGTTGCGCCGTTTCAGGTCCTCTTCTAATTGTCCAACTTTTTGCTCAGCCCAGGTGACATGGTGTCCATATTCGTCTTTGAGGATCCGCAATTGGCGTTCGGCATTGTTCAGTTTGACGCGTGTCGAGGCGTAGGAACCGGCCAGATCGAGAAAGGCGGAACGGTCGGTGGAAGCCGGAGCTTTGCGGGCGGCGATCGGAAGAGACCAAGGGTCGGTCTGATGGATTCCGAACTCGGGATGGTTGCCCCCGGCGATGCGGATGTCCGTGAAGCCCGCGTCGCGAAGGAGTTGCTTGAGACCGCCTTCTGAGAAGACGCGCATTTCCAGAGTGGATCCCTCGCCGCCGTGGAACACGAGATCCTCATGCGCATGGATACGCCCCTGGGCGTCGCGATGCACCATGACCCAGCGCCCGTTGAGTTCGACAACGGCGAAATTTTGAACATTGGGAAAGTGTTCCGTGGTCTCGTTGCCTGGCCGGTAGGGCGTGGTCAGAAGAAGAACGCCGCCGGGCTTTAGCAGTTTCGCCAAGTTCTGGAAAGCGCGATCCACGGGATCGGGGACGTGTTCCAGAACCTCGCTGGACACGATGAAGTCATAGCGACCTTCTTCCGCCGCTTGAGGCGAAAGGACGTCAAAGAACGGGGGCTTGTGGTAAAAAGTATTTGCGTAGCGGAGCTTTGGTTCGAGTGCGGCGGCGAGAAAATCGGGATCGCTCATGCCGATTCCTTCCACCGAGCGCAGCACAGGCAGATCGGGCAGCGCCATCGCCGCACCAGCGAGTTCTTCTGCGATCAGAAGGGCGAGCGCCCGCAGACGTACGGTAGATCCGCACTGCGAACACGAAGGCTTTTCGCGGTCGAACTGCGCCTCGTCCATTTCGTTGAAGTGGCCGCAGATGTTGCATTGGTACCGCAGGAGTTTCGATTCCGCCACTTAATCATCGTAACTCTTGGCGATCCTCAGCCCGTGAATAGTCCGTCATGAAAGAACCATTGAGAGGATCTCAATGAGCTGTTTCATCAAAGACCATTCAGTTGGCACGAACTTCGACAGCAGGCTTGCGCTTCAAGCCCACAGCCACGAGTCCCAAGCCGGAAAGCATCATGGTCATTTCGGAAGGGTCCGAAGTCTGCGCGGCATCTGCCTGCATCGCGCTGCCGAACGCAGCCATTCCACCTAGAAGAAGAATGCTGCCCGCGAACAAGATCTGTTTCATAGCTGCATTCTGCCAGCCTAAGGCGAACCTCAACAGGGCACCAGGTACCAAGCAAAACGCAAAAATGCCCGAGGTACGTCGAAATCGGGTACTGGAACCTCTTGCGCCCTGTGTCTAGTCTGTTCGATATTGGAGATTGATCAAGCGTTTCCGATATCACATTGCAGTCTTCTTTTCCGTCATCGGTCCGGGATTCATCACTGCGGTGGTGGATAACGACGCCGGCGGCATTCTCACCTACTCGCAAGCCGGATCCAAGTATGGCTACCTGCCCCTTTGGACACTGCTGCCCATCACCCTGTTGCTGATCGTGACGCAGGAAATGTGCTCACGGATGGGCGCGGTGACCGGCAAAGGACTCTCCGATCTCATCCGCGAAGAGTTTGGGCTTCGCACGACGTTCGTGTTGATGGTCATCCTGCTGTTTGCCAATCTGACGAATGTGATGGCCAATTTTGCGGGCATCGCGACCTCATTGGAAATTTTCCACATCAGTCGCTACATTTCGGTTCCCCTGGGGGCGCTGGCGGTGTGGCTGTTGATCGTGAAGGGGAATTACGCCAGCGTCGAGAAGATCTTTCTCTTTGCCTGTGTCGTATACATTGCCTACATTGTGTCGGGATTCCTGGTGGAACCGAACTGGAAGCAAGCCGCCCTCGATTCCGTGCGTCCGCGGTTGATGCTCGACACCGGCTACATTTCCATGCTGATCGGCATGGTGGGAACTTCCATTGCCCCGTGGATGCAGTTTTACCTTCAGGCGGCGATTGTCGAAAAGGGCATCTCCGCCAAGGATTATGTGGAATCGCGCATTGAAGTGATTGTCGGCTGCATTGTGATGAGCGTGATCGCGTTCTTCATCATCGTGGCCTGCGCGGGTGGCATCTGGAAGTACGGCCCGCGAGACTTGGAATCGGCAGCGGACGCGGCGCTAGGACTGCGGCCCTTCGGCGAATACGCCACAGGACTCTTCGCCGTTGGTCTCTTCAACGCATCCCTATTCGCGGCCTGTATTCTGCCGCTTTCCACTTCGTACACGATCTGCGAGGCGTTCGGCTTCGAAAGCGGCGTGAACAAACGGTTCCGCGAAGCGCCGATCTTTTACTGGCTGTTTACGGGATTGATTGTGGTTGGCGGCGGTGTAGTGCTGTTGCCGTCGTTTCCGCTGGTGAAGATGATTCTGGTCTCACAGGTGATCAACGGAATCCTGTTGCCGTTCATTTTGATCTTCATGACGATCCTCATCAACAAACATCGCGTGATGAAGGAATGGACGAACTCGCCTTTCTACAATGTCGTGGCCTGGAGTTCGGTGGCGCTCATGATCGGATTGACTTTGGCGCTGGTTGGGATCTCGATTCGCGATATGATCGCGGCAAGCTAAAAACTACTGCGGCAAGTGGTCGCGCAAGTGCGGATGAGTCTTGGCGATGAAATCCTGGGCATACCGGTCGGCTTGGACTTGAAGCTGGTTGTTTTCCGACTCGTTCCGCGATTCCGGCATTCCGATCACGATTCTCACCAGGGCAGTATCGGTGCGATTCAATTGAATGGCATCGAGCACAACGTAGCCTTTTGCCTTGTATTCATTGGCCACAGAGCGGTCTCTGGACTGATACCAGTAGTAAACCAAACTGCGCGATCCACCCTTGGCGACAACGTAGCGGTTGGCTTCGATCATTCGGCCATTGCCGAGGGGAACCTGCACAATTCCCGATTGCTGTTCTACCCAGCCTGCGCCCGGCAAGCAATTTTTGGGTGAATGCGGGGCCTTGCCATTGCGTTGCGAGCGAAAGGCGGCAACGAACAGATTGGCGACTGCACGATTCGGCAAGAGATAATTGCGGTTCAAGAGATCGTCGGCCTGCAACGCCTCGACAATGGCCGGATCTTTCACGCCCTCGGATTGCAATCCCCAATCGGCAATTTGCTTGGGGAAGTCATCCAAAGGCTTGGATGGCGGCACCGATTCCGTACGGCTATAGCTTAATAGCGCCACGGCTTGCAGCGCCAGAATCAAGGTCAGGATCCTGGCGGCGTTCGACTTGAGAAACCCGAAATTCATAGAACCTCTTTCGCAGCCAGTGCGACGTCTTTCTTCGATCCGAACTTCTTCCAGCCCCATTCGAGCAAGCGATGCAGGAGGATCAGGAGCGCCAGATCGACTGCGAAGATGACCCAGCCTTCCATCGTGTGGAGGACACCTTGCACCATCGAAGGATCCTTATCGGCGATGATTCCAGTAATCGCCACACGCGCTGCGTTGGCGGCGACGGCGATAGGTACCGTGCCGATGAGCAGAGCCCACTTCATCCACGGCTTGGAATCGAAGAAGTAACCATAAACCACGCCAATGAAGGTCAGCGACATCAACGACCGGATGCCACTGCAAGCCTCGACCACCGATAACTTGGTTCCGTTGGCGAGTTCGATAATGTTTCCATCGCGCAGCACAGGAATGTTCAAAAGCAGCATCACCTCTTCTGCCACCTGCGATGCGAACAATTGCAGCGGAAGCGTCAGGTTTCCATAAATGACCTTGGGCAATGGAACCATGAAGACAAGAAGGAAGATCGGCAACCCGCAAGCTTTGAGAACATTCCAGCCACCGGTGAGCAGAACGCCGCCAGCCAAGATGACGATGAATGAGGTGCGCTGCAGGAAGATCTCAGCGCCAAGGCTTCCGATGATCAGTTGAACCGAACCCCAAAGCACAATCAGCACTCCGAGATAGTTGGGTATCCAGGGCTGACCCAGGATCTCTTCTTTCTTTTGCCAGGCAACATACCCGGCCACCAAGGGAACAAAAAAGCCGTGGCTCACATCTTCATCTACAGACCACTGATGGGCGAGATTCTTGAAAATGACGAAGTAGCTAAATAACAACAACGCGCTAAACCAAGCGATTGAAGCCCACGGAATCTCCACGGGCTGGCGGGCTTGGCCAAAAGGTGCGGATTCGACGGAACCCGTTTGTGGTTCCTGCTCTAACTGCATTTGGGAAAGGGTCCTTACATGACCAGTAGAGCACAAAAATATGGCGGCGATGGTACTAGCAGGGTACCGAACGGTAGAATAGGGGTTCGCATGAAAACTTGGGTCTTGTCGCTGCTGCTGTTGACGGCAGCAGCACTCTCGGCGCAGTCGAGCGGCATACTGCCCTTGCGAGATGTTCGCGCGGGAATGCTGGGCGTGGGCAGAACCGTGTTCGCGGGGGATCGTGTGGAGGACTTTCAGGCCGAAATCCTGGGGGTTTTGGAAAACGCGGGTCCTAAGCAGTCGATCATCCTGGCGCGCTTGAGCGGCGGTCCGCTGGCGAAGACTGGCGTGATGCAAGGCATGAGTGGGAGTCCCGTTTATGTGGGCGGAAAGCTCATCGGCGCCGTGGCCTTGGCGTTTACGTTCGCCACGGAACCGATCGCAGGGATCCGGCCGATTGAGGAGATGTTCGATATGCCTCCCGTTTCGCGCGTGGCTGTGGCCGCTTCGCCCCGGAGCGAGTTCGTCTGGAATGGCGGAGCGAAGCTCGTTGAGTTGTCGACGCCCGTGTCGTTTTCAGGATTCAGCCGTTTGGCTTTGGATCGTTTCGGACCCGAGCTCCGCAAACTGGGCTTGGAACCGGTACAAGGCGCGCTGGGTGGCGGATCCACCACTTCGAGCACGGCCGTGGGGGATCCCAGGCGGATTCAGCCGGGATCGATGATTTCCGTGCAATTGATGACTGGCGACATGGCCGTAGGCGCCGACGGAACGGTGACGCACATCGACGGCGATCGCATCTACGCGTTCGGGCATCGGTTCCTGGCCGGCGGCCCTTCCGCATTGCCCTTTGCTCGCGCCGAAGTTCTGGCGCTGTTGCCCAACCTCACAACTTCGTTCAAGATCTCCTCGGCCAAAGAGCACATGGGCGTGATCACCCAAGATCGCAACGCGGCGATTGCCGGCAACTTCGGCAAACGTCCGCCGATGATTCCGGTTTCGATTTCCGTTAGAGGGCCGCAGGGTGCGGCGCGTGTCTACAAGATGCAGATGGTTCACGACAAGACGTTCGCGCCGCTGCTCACGCAGATGGCGATCTTTTCGGCGATCGATGGTAGCGAGCGAACACTAGGGCAGGGAAGCTTCACCGTACGCGGCGCTCTGGAGTTCGAAGACGGCCTGCCGCCGGTGCGGCTCGACAACGCTTTCACATCGGACGTCAATGCGCCTGCGTTAACGGCCGTCTATACGTCAATTCCCGTAACCTATTTAATGCAGGCCGGTTTCGACAACCTGCGAATCAAGTCGCTGAATCTGGAAATCGAAGGAACCGACGCGCGCAGGGGTTACCAACTTGACCAAGCCTGGCTGCCGGTCCGTGAGGCGCGCGCCGGGGATACGTTGGATCTGCATCTGTCGCTTTCTGGAGACAACGGCTCGGAACTGTTTCGCAAGATCTCTTATGTGCTGCCGGTGGGGCTCGCCGCGGGACCTTTGTACATCACGGTTTCCGACGGCATGACGGCGAACTTCGCGGACCTGATCCAGATCGCCGGCGCGAAGAGCCGGACACCGGGACAGGTGATTCGCGTGTTGAACTCGTTGCGCGCGAACAACAAGCTGACGGTGAAGTTGTGGCGTCCTGAACCGGCGTATCCGGTTCCGGGTTCGGAACTGCCCGCGCCTCCGGCGTCGATCGGGTTGATCCTGGCGCGGATGCAGAATGCGGGATCGCTGGCACTTGCGCCGGGCCGTGGCGCGAAGATCGCGGAGTTCGACGTGGACCTTGGCGCGTTTGTTGCCAGCGGGGCAAAGACCATTCAGGTGGAGGTGAAGGAGTGAAGAGCCTTTTCGTTCTTTGCTGCGTTTCGATGACCGCTGCGACGACAGCCACCTGGGAAATGGGCGGATACAACGACTTTCTGCGCGGCAAGCTCAGCGGACTCTCGCTCAATCGCGACGGGAAACTTGCACTCGCGCCTCGCCTCGATTCCGTTTACGATTCCGAGCAACCGCAGGTTTGGACGGTCGCACGCGGCAACGATGGATCGTTGTATTTGGGCACTGGCCACCGCGGGCGCGTCTACCGTTTCGAGCCGGGTTCCAAGAAAAGCACGCTGCTCTGGACATCCGATCAGCCCGAAGTTTTCGCCGTGGCGGTGGACGCCAAAGGCGTTGTCTATGCGGCTTCCTCGCCCGACGGCAAGATCTATCGCATCGAAAACGGCAAGGCTTCGGAATATTTCACCGCACCAGGGCGCTATGTTTGGGCTCTGAGTATTGGTCCGGATGGCGCGCTGTATGCGGGTGCCGGTGAGCCTGGCAAGATCTATCGCATCACTGGTGCGGGGAAGGGCGAAGTCTATTTCGACAGTCAACAAGCGCACATCACCTGCTTGGCGTTCGATGCCGAAGGGCGGCTGCTGGCGGGCAGTGAGCCGAACGGGATCCTCTATCGGATCACGGCCAAAGATAAGGCTTTTGTGCTGTTCGATGCCAATCTGCCCGAGATCCGCGCGATTCTGCCGATGCCCGATGGATCGATCTATGCGGCGGCGCTCGGCGGATCTTTGGCCAAACGCGGCGGCACGCCCGGCGTGATTTCCGGCCTGCCCACGGGCCCGATGGTGACCGCTCCGGGAATCAGCATCACGGTGACGGATTCGCAGGCGGGGTTGGATGTGAAGCCCAAGCAGGAGCCGCGTCCGGTGGTGACTTCGACGTTGTCGGCGTCGCCCGCGACCGCGGTGCAGGCATATGAAGTGGCGGGTATTGAGAAGTCGACAATCTTCAAGATTCTTCCGGATAACACGGTGGAAAGCGTCTGGTCATCGAAAGACGAGAACGTCTACGACCTCGTGCAGGCCGATGGTGCGCTGCTGTTTGCGACCGATGGTTTAGGGCGGGTGTACCGCTTGAATCCGGATCGCCGCGCGACGCTGATCCTGCAGACGAACGAGGGCGAAACTTCGCGATTGTTGGCTTCGCCCGAAGGGATTTTTGCGACCTCTGGATCCGCTGGTAAGATCTACAGATTAGCGACGGCCTTGTCGCCCAAAGGCGAGTTCGAAGCGCCTGTACACGATGCGGGATCGGTGGCGCGTTGGGGCCGTCTGCATTGGCGAGCCGAAGTTCCAAAGGGCACGCGCGTGGAGTTCCGCACTCGGACAGGCAATTCTGCAAGACCCGATACGACATGGAGCGACTGGTCAGAACCGCTGAGCGATTTGGAGAGTTCGGGGATCAAGAGTCCCAATGCGCGCTTCATTCAATGGAAGATGGAAATGCGCGGCGCGGGCGAAGATTCGCCGGTGGTGCATTCAGTGACGGCGGCGTATTTGCCGCAGAATAATGCCCCGACAGTGCGAAGCGTTGCGGTCGCGTCGGCAGGTGCGGCTTCGAAAGCGGTTCCGGCGGCTTCGAACGCGCAGTCAAGCTTTAGCATCACGGTGACGGATGGCGGCGAAGCGGCCGCTCCCGCGGGCACGCCTACGACGGCGTTGTCGAAAGCCGGTGGATCGCTGCAGACTCAGATCACTTGGCAGGCCGATGATCCGGAAGGGGATCGGCTGATTTACTCGGTGTACTTCCGCGGCGAGGAAGAGCGCGAGTGGAAGCTGTTGCGCGGCAACACCTATGAGAATTCGCTGTTGCTGGATGGCGACATACTGGCCGACGGGCGCTATCTGTTTCGTGTTGCGGCTTCCGATCGGCCGGCGAATCCGATACAGTACGCACGGGAAGCGGAGGGCGTGAGCGCACCGGTGTTGATCGATAACACTCCACCTGCTTTGCACGTATCGGCGACGCGACGCGACGGCGAAAAGCTGGAACTCGACATCGAGGCTTCGGATTCAACGTCCATGTTGCGGCGCTGCGAATACTCGCTGGATGCGGCATCCTGGCAGCCGTTGGAAGCCGCCGATGGAGTCACCGATTCGCTGAAGGAGAAGTTCGAACTGCGGCTCGACAAACTACGCGCGGGCGAGCATCTGCTGGTGATCCGCGTCTACGATCAGGCTGGCAATGCGGGTTTGACCAAGGCGGTGGTCCGGTAAATGCTCTTTAACTCCTTCGAGTTTCTGTTCGCATTTCTGCCTGTTGTGTGCGTTGTTTACTTCGCTCTGACCCGTTTCTTGGAACACGCGGCGGGGCGGCTCTGGCTGTTGCTCGCCTCATTCTGCTTCTACGGCTATTGGGAAATTCGCTATGTGCCGCTCTTGGCGGTCTCGATTGCGTTCAATTTCCTGGTTGGCAGGCGCGTTCGTGGCAGTTCGGGCTGGCTGGTCGTCGGCATCCTTGGCAATGTTGCCGCGCTGGCTTACTACAAGTACACCGGCTTCTTTTTGACCTCTATGAACACAGCGGCGGGATGGCAGTTGACTGTCCCGGCGATTCTGCTGCCGCTGGGCATCAGCTTCTTCACGTTCACGCAGATCGCCTATCTGGTGGACGCTTCCAGCGAAAAGATTCCAGACTACAACTTTGTCGACTATGCGCTGTTTGTCAGCTATTTTCCGCACTTGCTGGCGGGTCCGATTCTGCATCACGCGCAGATGATGCCGCAGTTCTCGAACGTGGCGCTCGCGCGGTTCGATGCGGATCGCTTCTCGGCGGGTTTGTCGTTGCTGGCCGCCGGATTGGTGAAGAAGATCCTCATCGCCGATCTGGTTGCGCCTGTCGCCACCGAGGGCTTCCGGAATGCTTCAACGCTCACCTTTGGCCCCGCGTGGATCGCGGCTTTGGCTTATACAGTGCAGATCTACTTCGACTTCAGCGGCTACACGGACATGGCTCGCGGCGTGTCGAAAATGCTGAACATTGACCTGCCGATCAACTTTAACTCGCCTTATCAGGCGCGCAATTTGCAGGATTTCTGGCAGCGTTGGCACATGACTCTTTCGCGGTTCCTGCGCGATTATGTGTTCTTTGCGGTGGGCGGCGCAAGGCGGCATCTATACTTCGCCACCATTGCGACGTTCGCGATCGCAGGACTTTGGCACGGCGCGAACTGGACATTCGTCATCTGGGGATTGCTGAATGGGTTTGGCATCGTGCTGGTGCGGTTAACGCCGGTGACGCTGCCTTTGTGGGTGGCTCGCGCACTGACGTTCGTGAGCGTTACGCTGTTGTGGGTGTGGTTCCGCGCGGCGACCGTGGCGGATGCCTGGAAGATGTGGCGGACGATGTTGTCCGGGGTTCCTTCTTCGCCTGCGTGGCAACCATCGCTTGGGCTGATTGCGGCGGCGCTCTTGTTCGCGTGGTTCGCACCGAACTCGCAGAAGTTGTTTGATCGGCCCGTGCTTGCGCCCGCCTGGCGAGTGGCGTTGGGATTGTTGGCGGCCTATTCGATCGCGTCTTTGCAAAATGCATCCGAATTCCTCTATTTCAACTTCTAGTGTTCGCTCGGCCTTCTGGTTGTTGGCCGCAGTGGCGATCCCTTTGATCGCGCTCGGAGCCGTTAACTACTACGTCGATCCGTTTCAGCAATACCGGACTCCGCAGAAGCCTCGTTACTGGCATACGCTGCAGCGCTACATCACGCCAGGCTTCGCCAAACGTGGCGATTACAGCAACATCATCGTTGGATCGTCGATGTTCGAAAGCTTTCGTAATTCAGAAGCCGAGCGTTTTCTCGGAGGCAAAACCGCGAACCTTGCACTGAGCGCGATTTCCGCCTATGAAGAGGGGTTGATGCTCGACCTCGCCTTTCGACAATCGAAGGTCAAACGCGCGATTGTGGATCTGAATGTGAATACCTTCGCGGGTCCGCCGGATAAACGTTGGATCGCCGATCCCTTGCCTTGGTATTTGTGGGATTCGAATCCTTTTAATGACGTTCGCTATTTGTTGTCATTGGATACGTTGGAACGCAGCCGCGACATCCTGCAGAATCGTACGACGGGGCCTGCGTTTTTCAGCGATCCGGATATTCCGTGGTCGTGGGCGACGACGATTGAGTTTTCGGCCAAGCACGTGGTGCACGATCTCGATCCGGCGAATCTCAATTTGAAGTTCAAGCAACAGCCGCGCACGTTGGAAGAGATGATCCGCAACTTTGACGTGAACATTCTGCCGCACATCCGTAAGCATCCGGAGGTGCGCTTCGATCTGGTGCATCCTCCTTATACTGTGCTGGTGTGGGCGGATTTTCAACAGCGCAAGCAGGTGGATGTCACGCTGGAATTCAAGCGCCAGTTGTTTGAGCGCGTCAAGGGGCTGCCGAATGTGGCTGTGCATGACTTTCAATCGGCACCGATTACGGAGGATTTGAAGCAGTATACCGACCTCTATCACTTTGGGTTTTCGGTGTGCACCTGGATGCTGGAACAGATCCGTGACGATCGCTTTCGGGTGACGGAAGCGAGCTTGCCTGGATTATTGGAACAGCAGCGTGTGAGAGCGCGAGATGTGGATCCGCGCAAGCTCATCGAATCCAATCGCTGATGGCTTCCCAGAGCAAGTGGCGGGCGGCGTGTGGATCCCGTTCACGCCCGAGACTTTAGCGGCCGAGTTCACCGAAGCGTCCCAGATGCCGCAGGTCGAACGCGAACGCTGGGGCACGCTCGCAAGAGCGAGAGTGGATTAATGCGATAGCTGGGACGCCGTTTACGAGTGAGTACGAGGCGCTGTTCCGTCGTATTGGATAACAGGGACGTGATCAAAAAGATTGTTGTGGAGTCCTTCAAGTCGCTGGAGAGGGTTGAAGTCGAACTGGGGATCCTCAACGTTTTTGTCGGTGCGAACGGCTCGGGCAAGAGCAATTTCCTGGAGGCGATAGGGGTGTTTTCCGCGGCTGCGGGTAACTCGGTAACCGATCAGACTCTCCTGCAGAGAGGAGTGCGGCCCGGTGTGCCGCGGCGCTATACGTCCGCCTTTCCCACCAGTTCCAAAACCACATCTACTTTAGTGGGCATTCGGATCATGCAAGTTATGCGGTTTCTCTCAACAACCCGCTGAAGGATCCGAGCCCTTCGTGGAAATTCAAGACGGAACTTTTGGAGGCCAATGGCAAGAAGGAGGCTAGTAGGGGACCTAACATGGCTGGTGCTCCAAACAAGGACTTCGGCCTGGCTGCGTTGAGGGTCGTAGAACTGGGTGAGAAGCACCCTGCCTCAATCCGCATGACTGCACTGCGCGAGTATGTCATTTACTCTCCGACAACGAGTGTGCTTCGAGGCATCGCACCGGAGACTCAACCCAGACAACCGTTGGGACTATCGGGTGGCCGTTTGCCCGAAGCAGTTCATGAATTGCTGAAACTCAGTAAGCTAGACCCTTTGGCAAAGGATGTTTGCCAGGATATTTTCGGGCTGGTTCATTGGATGATCCAATTTGGGTCTTCGCCCGCATCGCAACTGCTCCTTTCTCCTGCTGCAAGCTCGACAAGCCATGTTGTCGAATTCAAGGATCGCTTCATGAAAAAAGGTCGCAATATGCTTTCCGGCTACGATGCGAGTGAGGGCGTTTTGTATGTTCTGTTTCTTGCCGTCCTTGCCGTGCATCCACGTGCGCCGCAGTTTTGCGCAGTCGACAATGCCGACCACGGACTCAATCCCGGGCTAGCGAAAGCGGTTTTCGCGAAGTTCTCAGAGTGGATACTTCGAAGCAACCCCGCAAGGCAAATTCTGCTCACCACCCACAACCCAGCAGTTCTGGACGGCCTCCCGATCCAGGATGACCGCATCCGCCTTTTCACCGTGGATCGCGACAACGTCGGTCGAACGGTGGTGAAGCGTGTCGAATACACCGACAAGATGAAAAAATGGGGCGAGAAGGGATGGACGCTCTCCCGCCTCTGGACCAACAAGATGATCGGCGGCATGCCCGATGTCTGACCTTGTCCGCATTGGATTGGTATCCGAAGGCATCACCGACTACGTCGTCATTCATGGCTCCGTCCGATCGATACTCGGCGATCGTACATATGATTTGAAGCTACTCCAGCGGGAAAGCAGCGCGTTTCACGCCCGGCATTTCGGCGGAGGCTGGAAGGGTGTATCCGGGTGGTGCGGCCTCGTATGCCAGCGCAACGGCGGGCTTGCGGAGGATATAGTTCTCGACACTTATGACATACTCATCCTTCACCTCGATGCCGATGTCGCGGATGAGAACGAGCCATCCAAGAGGCTTCCTTGCGCGGTACCCTGCCCTCCTGCATCGGCCACCACCGACGCCTTGCGCGCTGTGTTTCTAAGTTGGCTTAACGAAACAACGCTCCCCGAGCGAACCGTATTCTGTACGCCATCGAAAAGCACCGAAGCTTGGGTAGTGGAAGCACTCTTCCCGCAGGATTCGCAGTGGAAGAAGAAGCGGGAGTGTCTACCCAAACCAGAGACCCGTCTGGGTCAGCAGCCGTTGTCAGCGCGACTGCAAAAACGCGAAGCCGACTACTGGAAGCACGCGCCACGCTTTTCTACGGAATGGCCACGCGTTGCAAAGACACTGTCTGAGGCAGGCCGCTTCGATCGTGAGTTCCGCAAGCTACTGCCGTAGCGCTTCCACACGGCCAACGAAACGCATAGAATAACAGGCGATGCGATTTCTCCTCTTCTTCTCGATGGCGCTGGTTCTCACGGCGCAAGACGCGGCTTGGGAAAACCCCGTCCGCAAGCAACTGAAGGCCGGCAAGCCAGTGATCGGTGCGACGATCACCATCCCCAGCCCTGAAGTCGCCGCGCAATGCGCCAACATGGGCTTCGACTTTCTTTGGATCGAGATGGAGCACAGCCCCATCTCCCTCGAAACTGCCCGCAACATGATTCTGGCGACGCGCTCGCTCAAGGCGGTGCCTTTCATCCGCGTCCCCGTCAACGAACTTTGGACCGCGAAACGCGCGCTGGACGCCGGTGCCATGGGCGTTGTTTTTCCCTTCACCTCGACTCCCGATCTTGCCAAGCAGGCCGTCGCTTCCGCCAAGTATCCACCGGCGGGCAGACGCGGCGCCGGACCCGCACTCGCAACCTTCCGCTGGCCCGCGCCAGAAGGCTATCCGAACTTTGCGGACCGCAACGCCATGGTGATCACCATCATCGAAGAGTCCCGCGCTGTCGACCGCATCGATGAGATTGCATCTACTCCCGGTATTGACGTCCTGTTCATCGGCACCAACGATCTCGCGTTTTCTTACGGTCAGCGCGGCGATGCCAGCCAGCCCGTTGTGCAGGAGGCGATCAAGAAAATCGTTGCTGCGGGCAAGAAATATGGCATTCCCGTGGGACGTCCAATTGGCACCTACGCCCAAGTGGAACAATACATGAAAGAAGGATTCCTGTTCTTTCAGGGCCCTTCCGATCTGGTCATGTTGAGCGGTGGTGCGCGGACCCTGTTGCAGCCCATGGGCAAATCGGGCGTGGATCCGTCGAAAGGGCCGCTTTACTAACGCATTTTCCACCGGCCAGCGCAGCCAGCGCAGCGATCCGGCGTTGAAGTTTAACTGTGCCGCTTGGTCCTTTTTCGGATGCCGGTCGCGGCCCGCTTAACCGCACACAACACCAACTCAAACGATCCGTAGATTCATTCGCTGGAGCAAGGCCGCAAATTTCGGTTCCCGATGAAACGCCTGGAACACCGGATCCCGCCCGGTCCATTGCAGCATTTTCGAGCGCGTCTCATAGGCTCGTTCCAGTGCCGCCAGGGCTTGTGGTCTGTCTCCTAGTGCCGCATACATCTGGGCGAAAATAATGGCCGAAACATGCTGGGTCTCCGCAGCTTCGGTTAGCTCCTGCAGCATCGCTCGCGCTTTGTCTACCTTGCCGGAAGCCGCATAGGCCCGCCCCAGCGTCGCGGTCACAAACGGTACCTTCACCGTCTTGTGCACCTCTTCGAGCTTGGCAGCCACAATGCCAGGAAGCCCGCGCGCGATCATGGCCATTCCCCGCCACAACAGCGCCAAATGAAACTGCGGATCGATTTCCAGCGCCGAGCCTGCCGCCGAGAATGATTCCCCATAATTGCCCGTAAAATAGAGGTTCGCCGCAAGCGTCGCATGCGCAACCGGAGACCGCGGTTCCAGCGTCACAGCCTGCCGACTCGCCGCCAGACCCTCGTCCGACCGGCCTGTCGCGCTCAGCACCCAGCCCAACCACGAGTGCGCCACCGACATGTTTGCATTCAGTGCGATCGCCTTGCGGAACCCGGCCTCAGCCTTCTTCCAGTCGAGGTCGCCCGCCATCGCCACCATGGCATCGACTGTATGCCCTTCCGCCAACCTCGGATCGCATTCGAGCGCCTTGCGCGCGCTTTCGCGAGCCAGCGGCAGCACGTCTTTTGCGGGTACAAACAGGTCGGCCACCAGGATATGCGCCTCGGCCGTCGCCGCATGAGCCAGCGCGTAGTGCGGGTCGATCACCACCGCTTGGTCAAAGTATCCAATGCCCCGTCGCAGCTCACCGGCGTCGACTTTCATGGTGTGAAAACGCCCGCGGAGATAGAGATCGTGCGCCTCGGGATGCTCCTCGACTTGCTCTCCATGCGGATGGGCGGAATCACCGCCTTTGAGCTGCCCTTTCAGCTTGCCCGCAATGGCAGTCGCAATGCGGTCGCGAACCGCGAGTACATCCGACTCTCCGCCCCGGAACTCGTCGCCCCACACACGATCCCCAGTGCCCGAATCGATCAGTTCCGCAGTTACCAGTAGTGAGCCTTCGAGCTTGTGAATTGCCCCCGTCACCACGCCGCGCACCGCCAGCTTTCGCCCTGCCGCCATCGCTTCTTGCCCGCGATGCCGGAACGCCGAATCCCGCGAAATCACCCGCAAACCCGCCACCGCTGACAGCCGGTTCATCAGACTCTCGGCGATTCCCTCACGCAGATACTCGATATCCGCATTGCCCGCTCCCCCCGAAAACGGTAGCACTGCCAGCGAATTCAGAGGCCCCGTCGGTACGGATTCAAACAGGTCGAACTTCCAGGCAGCCCCGCCAAGCCCGGCGACCGCTGCGGTTGCAGCACCCGCCAATATCCATTCGCGTCGCGACTTCTTGACGACCGGCGCAGCAGGCGCAACCACCACCGGACGCGCGAAATCCACAGCCTTCAACGCCCCGATCAGTTCCGTCACCGTTTGAAACCGCCGGTCCGGATCCCGCTCAATGCACCGCAATACCACCGGAGCCAGCGCCGCGGGCAGCAACTGGCCCGTCTGCCCGGATGCCGGTGCAACCGTCGAACCGACAACCTCAGCCAACGCCGTCTGATACGAATCCGAAGCGAACGGCAACTTGCCCGTCAACAGCTCATAAAAGACCACACCCAGCGAAAAAATATCGGTCCGCGCATCCATTTCGCGCCCCAACAACTGCTCGGGACTCATATAACCCAGAGTCCCCATCACCGTACCTTCGCGCGTTAGCCCTAGCCCATTGTTCATGCCATCCAACGACAGCCGCTTCGCCAAACCGAAATCCAACACCTTCACCAGGCCCGATTCGGTCCGCATGATGTTCGCTGGCTTAATGTCGCGATGAATAATGCCCGCCGTATGAGCCGCCTCAAGTGCCGAGGCCGCCTGAATCGCCACCTCACGAACCTCTTCCGGACTCAATTGCAGTTGCTTGAGCGTCTTGCCCTTGATGTGCTCCATCGCGATGTAGCAAACCGTTCCCTGTTGGCCATACTGGCCAATGCCACTTTGGCCGATGCCATAGACAGAGGCGACATTGGGATGATTGAGCGCAGAAGCCGCTTTCGCCTCTATGGCGAAACGGTCTAGCCGCGAGGTGTCGCCCTCCGCGTCCATATAGAGGACCTTCAGGGCTACCATCCGGTCCAGCCGGGTATCGCGAGCGAGATATACCTCACCCATGCCACCGGCGCCGAGCGGCGCGATCACTTCATATTCGTTGAGGCGGACTCCAGGCTCGACCACGCTGTTGCAGGTACACTCCCTGTAAGCACATCGGCCAGGAGCGGTGATTTCTTGAGCTTCTGATTGACACTCGCGGACAACCGAGGCCGCCGGTTCGCGAACCGGAGTCGTGAACGCGTGGCAGCAGGGGCGGTTCCATAAGTGGCGTTCAACACGTTCAACATCGGTATAGACACGGCAACGGGCGGGAAAGTAACACGAACTCGCGTTCCACATAGAATCTTTACATTCCTGGTGCAACATGGATTCAGTCTCCTCCAGAGGCTAAGTTTTGCGAGCTACTATGACGAATCTTAGACTTTCGCGGCGTGGTTTTCTGGGTTTGCTTGCTGGCGTGGTTCTCGCTCACGAAGAGACTGCCGCTAGAGTTCGCCCAAACATCCTGCTGATCGTGTCGGACGACTTGGGCTGGAACGATATCGGATTCCACAATCCTGCGATCTCCACACCGAACTTGGACCGTCTTGCCGACAATGGAGTCTGTCTGGATCAGTATCGGACCATGTCGATCTGCAGCCCCACCAGAGCCGCGTTGCTCACGGGCAAGTCCGCGTTCCGATTGGGGATCCTGGGGGCGATTCCTCGTACCAGCGCATTGTCGGCGAAAGAGACCCTGCTGCCACGGATGTTGAGCGTCGCAAGCTATCAGACTGCTCTCATCGGGAAGTGGCATTTGGGCGACATCGCTGCGGAGTACCTGCCGCACAAGCGAGGCTTCGACCTACATTATGGATTTCTAGGCGGAGAAACGGGTTACTTCACCCATACGGCTGCGGGCAACCGCGTCGACTGGTATCGAAACGGAACGCTGGTCCAGGAAGAAGGCTACACCACCGACTTGCTGGCAGCCGAAGCCATTCGTTTCATCCGCGAACGGGACAAAGAACGGCCTTTCTTTATTGATCTTTCGCTCAATGCGCCGCACCTGCCTCTGGAGGCGCAAGAAGAGTATCTGGCGAAGTACGCTCACATTGACGATCCTGACCGGCGCAAGTTTACCGCCATGGTCGACGCCATGGATGCGGCAATCGGAAGGGTCACCGCCGTATTGGAAGAAGAAGGAATTACCAACAACACCATCGTCGTTTGGATGAGCGACAACGGTGGGCAAGTCAATATGAACGGCGGCGGAAGTAACGATCCCTTGCGAGGACAGAAGGGCGGGGCCTTTGACGGTGGATTGCGGGTTCCCGCGCTCGCTGTCTGGCCCGGCGTTTTGCCGGCTGGGCGGATCCACAACACTCTTTTCACTGTGATGGACTGGCTGCCGACATTGGCCGAGGCCGCGAAGTTCGACACAGCAGGCGTCGAGTTCGATGGTGTGAGCCTTTGGAAAGAACTCGCTGGCGAGGAACCGGCGGAACGCGGTGCCGTGGTGCTGGGCGGCGGAGCTAGCTCGGCGGTGTTTCGCGGGGACTTCAAGTTCGTTGAACAGGCGATGGGTCAGACGACAGCTCAGTATCTCTTCAGGATCTACGAAGATCCGAATGAAACGCAGGACGTAAAGGCGATTTATCCGGCAGAGGCCGCAGAATTGCTTGCCATTCTACGCGCTCAACCGCGCGGGGAAGCCGACAAGCTCTAGAGAGTTGACTATGAACAAACTAACGACGATGAAGATATTAGGCATGCTTGCTGTCTGTGTTGGAACGACACATGCGCAGCCTGCGGGCATGCAAACAGGGGATGGCATCTGGCTGCGCGACGCGCTATTCGGAGAGGTGGAGACGTTCGATTCGTGCTTCGCCCACCAACCGGGTCAAGGAACGTACCACAACCATATTCAGCCGATTTGTCTTCGCCATCAGCTCGAGGACAATGTGGAGATTGTGGCAACGGGCCGCAACGGCAGCACTTACCGCGAGAAGGCCGCGCCTTGGATCCATTCGCCCATCTTAGGATGGTCCCTCGACGGCTATCCGATCTATGGTCCCTATGGCTACTCGGATCCCATGAATCCGGCGAGCGGGGTGAAGCTGTTGAAGTCCGGCTACCGGTTGCGAACGATGACGCGGCGCGACTCCCTACCGGATTGGGCTCTGGGATACCACCCGAACATTCCGCAAAAGCTGGCCCCTTCTCAGGAAGGGCCGCCCATCAGCGACCGGTTCCCGATCGGCCGCTACATTGAGGACAACGAATTCGTTGCCGGTCTGGGCGATCTCGATGTCTTCAACGGACGCACCACGACAACGCCGGAGTTTCCCAATGGCACTTATGCCTATTTCGTCACAATCAAGCCCGACGGATCGCCCGCGTTTCCTTACATCCAGGGCGTTCAATACTATGGAGCGGTGCGCACGCAGATGGGGCCGGGCGCAATGACTGCCGTGCCAACCGACGCACAAGACTATTTCAACAATGGTAGTTTCGCAGGTGCGGAAAGTTCAACGGATCCGCAGTTGAAATTCTGGCAAACCAGGAACTCACAGACGACCGCACGCGCGCTCATCGGCTGGGATCCATCGGCAGGACCTCAAACTACTTGGCCGGGCACGCAACCGGCGGGCGCACGGGCGCCTGGTGGTGGCGTTTCGACTCCTGCCAACGCCGATGTGCAAAGGATCCGAACCACAGCGACAACGATCTACGTCAACTCCAACAATTTGCCAAGCTATGTGATCGGCCCGTGGTTCGCCGGCGGCAGCGCCAATGGAGGCGTCTTCATGAACTGGGCCGCGGCCACCAACGTGTTGGCGCAAATCCCCCGCGTTCCCGCCGTGGCGGTGACGAAATCGAATACCGGACTCGGCGCGACTGGCGTTTGGGTGAATGGCGTGGTGATCTTCAATGCCGCCGACGGAGCATCGTTTAGAAACGCAACGGGCGACGACGCCGGTGGCGGCCTTGTCGCCGCAAACGCGATCAGCAGGTCTTCGGCATCTCTCGAAGGCGGACCCGTGACGCCTGGCTCACTGGTCACCGCGAACGCGCAATTCGAAGCCCAGCTATCGACCTCAACCGAATCGGTTCCGGACGACAACTGGCCAACCACCCTCGGCGGAGCCACCGTAACGGTGATCGATTCCAGCGGCGCGGCTCTTCCTGCTCAGATCTCGTACGCTTCGCCGAAACAA